>Ga0265798_10000712_pt1 | contig 54126 bp, 40 predicted proteins | sample P3T30metagenome_FD_192430 | JGI IMG/M metagenome (GOLD analysis project Ga0265798, IMG submission 192430) | Plant litter microbial communities from East Loma Ridge, Irvine, California - P3 T30 | ecosystem: Environmental > Terrestrial > Plant litter > Unclassified | place: USA: California...
CGTAGTTGTACAGGTAGGCCACGTGGTGCGACGGCTCGTTGCCGTGGGCGTAGTGGCCGATCAGGCCCGAGATGTCTTCCATGTGGGCGTACATATTGTCGATGCCCTTGGCGTCGAACACCTGGTCGATCTTCGAGACCAGGCCGGCGTCGCCGCCCAGGAACGAGATCAGGCCGGCGTTATCGTGCGGCATGTACCAGGAATACTGCCAGGCGCTGCCCTCGGTGTAGTCGCTGCCGAAGTTCGAGACGTTCGGATCGAACGGGGTGCGGAATTCGCCGGTCGATTTACGCGCGCGAATGAAGCCGGTGTTTTTATCGAACACGTTGCGGTAGTTCTGGGCCCGTTTGTAGTAGCGCGCGGCGATGTCCTTCTTGCCCATCTTCTCGGCCATGCGCGCGATGGTCCAGTCGTCGAACGCGTATTCCACCGTCTTGGATGCCGCCTCTTTCTCGAGGTCGATCGGCACGTAGCCCAGCTTCATGTAGTGTTCCAGGCCGCCGTACGGGCCGTACTCGGCGCTGGCGGTCATGGCCTTCAGCGCTTCTTCGGCGTCGAAGCCCTTGATGCCCTTCATGTAGGCGTCGGCGATCACCGGCACCGCGTGGTAGCCGATCATGGTCCAGGTTTCCAGGCCATGGAAGCTCCACACCGGCAGGATGCCGTAAGGGCTGTGCTGCTGCGACGCCACCAGCGAGCGCACGAAGTCGGCGTTGCGCTGTTCGGGCGCCAGCAGCGTCAGGAGCGGATGCAGCGCGCGGTAGGTGTCCCACAGCGAGAAGGTCGAGTGGAAGCGGAAGTTCTTCGCCTTGTGCACCTGGTTGTCCGGGCCGCGGTAGCTGCCGTCGCGGTCCATGTACAGCGACGGCGCCAGCATGCTGTGGTACAGGGCCGTATAGAACATGGTGCGCATCGGCGCCGGCGCTTCGGCGCTGACCGCGCCCAATGCGTCGTTCCAGGCGCGGCTTGCCTTGCCGCGTTCGGCGTCGAAGTCCCAGCCCGGCATCTCTTCCAGGTTGGCGATGGCGTTGTCCTCGCTGACCGGCGAGATCGCGACTTTCACCATCAGCGTGCCGTCGGATGGCACGTCGAACTGGAAGTCGCCCATCAGGGCCTTGCCCTCGACCATGGCGCGGTCGCCCGGATTCTTGCCCGGCTGGGCGAAGCCCTTGTACTCGATCGACTCTTCGCGGTTGAGCAGCTGGCGCGTGGCGATCGGGCGCGAGAAGCGCACGGCGAAATACAGCTGGCGGCCCGGGGCCCAGCCGCGCGTCTCGCGCATGCCGCTGACCGTCGCACCATCGCGCATGCGCAGGCGCGACCACAGGTTCTTGTTGTCGTAGTTGTAGATGCTGGTGCGCAGGTCGAGGATCACCTTGGCCCGCTCGCCCTGCTTGAAGCGGTAGCGGTGCAGGCCCACGCGCTCGCTGGCGGTGAGCTCGACGTCGACTTCATGGTCTTTCAGGCGTACCGCGTAGTAGCCCGGTTCGGCCTTTTCCTGGTCGTGCGAGAAGCGCGAGCGGTAGCCGGTGAACGGACGCTCCGGGTATCCGGGTTCGAGTCTTGTATCGCCGCTGTACGGCATCAGGAGCACGTCGCCCAGGTCCGAGTGGCCGCTGCCCGAGAAGTGGGTGTGCGAAAAGCCCAGGATCGAATCGTCGGCGTAGTTGTAGCCCGACGCCCATGGATAGCTCTGGCGGAAGTGGCGCACCTGCGTGTCCGGCGAGAGCTGCACCATGCCGTACGGGCGGCTGGCGCCGGGGAAGGTGTGGCCGTCGGCGCCGGTGCCGATGAAGACGTTGACCGCCGCCGCCGGCGAGCCGGGTTCGGCCGCCAGGACCGGGGTGGGGCCGGCACTAAACACCAGCGCCAAGGCCAGCAGGTTCGATTTCAGGAAAATTCCGCGCTTGCTACGAGCTGTCATGGGGTCTCCACACGATGGCGGCGTAAGGGATCGCCGCCTGTTCTGGTTTGCGTTTCGCCTTTCGGTATTGGGCCGCCGCGTTGAAACCGGGGTCATGCCGGAAGCATGAGCGGGGTCGGCGGCTGTCACAATGCCGGGTAGTAAGCTTATATGCGCAATCGTGTGTCTCGACAATATGACGCGAATTTGACCCCAGTTTAGCTTGTTTTAGTAAACACGCCATGCAGGGCGCATCAACGCGCCAGCTTGGCCACGGCCTCGATTTCGATCAGGATGTCGGGCGAAGCCAGCGAGGCCACGCCGATGCCGGTGAGGGCCGGGCGCGTCACGCCAAGATGCCGCACCAGCACCGGCGCCACCGTCTCCAGGTGCTCGCCGATCTCGCCGCGCACGTAGACGCGCAGCTGCAGGATGCGCTCGACCGAGGAACCGGCCGCCTGCAGGACCAGCGCCAGGTTGCGCGCCGCGCCTTCGGTCTGTTCGAGCAGGCTAGTGTGGCGCACGCGGTAGTCGCGGTCCCAGTCGACCTGGCCGGAGACGAATACCAGGCCGGTGTCCGTATCGACGGTGGCATGCGACAGGCCGTGCGGGGCGCCGTCGTACAGTTCGGGAGGGTTGATGTGCTGGATGGTCACGGTGTTCTCGCTTTCGCTGTCGGTGAAAGCGGATCAGCATAGACAGCGCGGCCATGCGCGGCAATCGAGGGCGGCTTGTAGCCGATACAAGTAACGCTATGCCAGCCTGCCCTTCACGCGCTCCAGCACCCACGCCATGAACGGATCTCCCTGCGCGCTCGGATGCACGCCGGCCATCACCGTGTAGCCGGGCGGGTACCTGGTCAGCGCGACCTCGAACAACCCGTCGCACGGCAGCAGGCGCGCCGGCATGAAGGCTACCAGGTCGGTGCCCCTCAGGTATTCCAACGCCATGAAGAAGGTCGGGGCCGCGGCCACCACGCGGCGCTCGAGGCCCTGGCGCGCGAACCAGCCGTCGCTCGATCCCTTGAAATGGGCGCCGCCGGGAGAGGTGACCAGGAAGTCGTGTTCGGCCAGCTGCTGCGGGGTCAGCGTGGCGCCGGCAAGCGCCGGGTTGGCCGTCACGCAGCGGTACTGCTCCAGGAACAGCGGCTCGGCCACCAGTCCCGGGGCCAGCGAGCCGTCGACCGTGAACACCAGGTCGATTTCGCCGTGCTGCATCTTGCGTCCCAGTTCTGCCACCTCGATGCCGACCACCGCGACGTTCACCTTCGGTGCGTGCACGCGCAGGTCGCGCACCAGGTCGGCCACGATTACCTTCTGCGTGTAGTCGGTGCCGGAGATGACCAGCGTGCGCTCGGTGTGTTCGGGCTGCAGCGTCGAGGGCAGCGGGATCGCGTTCAGTTGCGCCAGCACCCGGCTCACGTGCGGCGCGATCAGCTTGGCGTACGGCGTCGGCGCCATGCCGTGGCCGGTGCGCACGAACAGCGGGTCGCCCAGCAGCGTGCGGATTTTTTTCAGTTGCAGGCTGACCGCCTGTTGCGACACGTGCAGATGCTCGGCCGCGGCCGAGATGCTGGCGCAGCGGTGCAGGGCGTCCAGAGTGCGCAGGTGCGCCAGTTCGAGTTTGTCGATCATGCCGATGGGTTGTTGTTCAACCCGACAACGATACCTGTCAGGAGGGACCAAGGGCAAGCCAGGCTTGTTTAAAACGCATCAATGAAAATGGACGAAATGGCAATTTCCTGATGGGCCTGCGCAATGTTGGGGCGGTAAATAGTTTCAACATTGACATCATGAAAACCCCATTCCTCTTCCCCTCCCTGGTCCTGTGCTGCAGCCTGGTCCATGCCGACCCTGGCGAACACCAGGAATTCGAAGCCACGCTGCACGCGCCGTTCCAGTCCGCCGCGCCGCAGCGTACTTTCGTCATGAATTTCGACTACCCCGGCCTGACGGGGGCGCACACCATCGACTGGCGCGTCGAACTGCTGCGTCCCGGCGGACGCGTCGCGCTGCGCTGGCGCGGCCAGGCGCGGCTGGCGGGAGAGGCGGTCACGGTGCCACTGCCGTGGTCCGGGCGCCTGGGCAAGGCGCCGGCGCCGAACGGCATCTACCGCGTGCGCCTGCGCGCCTCGGTCCGTGGTGACCCGCACGAGCAGGTCGAGCAGGACTGGGAAATCGCGGTCGGCCAGCCTGCCGCACCGTCGCTGCCGCTGTTCACGCCGCTGCCGCGCGGCCTGGAGCGCAGCGCGGCGCCTGTTCCCGAGGGGCTACCATACACCGTCTACCTCGGCAACCTGCACAGCCAGACCAGCCACAGCGACGGCGGCGCCGACATCGACGGGTGCAAGAGCGCACAGTCGCCCGGCACCGCGCCACATGGTCCAAACGACGCCTTCGCCTACGCCCATGCGCGCGGACTCGACGTGCTGGTCGCCTCGGAACACAACCACATGTACGACGGCTCGGCCGGCAGCGCGCCGGACGCCGACGCGGCCAAGGCCAGGGCGCTGTACCGCGCCGGCCTGCAGCAGGCGGCCGCGTTCAGCAAGGCGCATCCGGGCTTCCTGGCGCTGTACGGCATGGAGTGGGGCGTGATCGGCAACGGCGGCCACGTCAACATCTTCAACAGCGACGAGCTGCTTGGCTGGGAAACCAACGCCAAAGGAGAACTGATGGCCGACACCCTGACGCCACGCGGCGACTACGCGGCGCTGTACACCCTGATGCGCAAGCGTGGCTGGGTGGGCCAGTTCAACCATCCGGCGCATTCCGGCCAGTTCCAGGTGAACGGCGTGCCGCTGGCCTATACGCCCGATGGCGAAGAAGCGATGGTGCTGTGCGAGGTGATGAACAGCACCGCGTTCTCGACCAACGTCAGCGAGACCGAAACCCGGCGCAGCAACTTCGAGGGCGCCTGCAACCGCCTGCTGGAAGCGGGTTACCGCGTCGCCTTCAGCAGCAACCAGGACAACCACTGCGCCAACTGGGGCGCGGCGTACACCAACCGCACCGGTGTGCTGCTGCCCGAAGGCGTGGCCCTGAACCGCGCCAGCTTCGTCGACGCGCTGAAGGCACGCCGCGTGTTCGCGACGATGGACAAGGCGTCGCAGCTGGTCCTGACGGCCAACGGACGCATGATGGGCGAGCGCTTCACCAACAGCGGTGCCTTGACGTTGGTGGCCAACTTCGCCAGCCACGGCGGCAAGCGCGCGGCGTCGGTGGCGATCATGGAGGGCGTGCCGGGCCGCAACGGCAAGGTGGCGCGCCTGTCGGAAAAGGCGTTGACCACCTTCACGCCGTCGCCCGGCGCGCACTTCTACTACGCCAAGGTGACGCAGGACGACGGCAACGTATTGTGGTCGGCGCCGGTGTGGGTAATGCAGGAATAAGTCAGAATCCCAGGCCTGCGCCCGCGCCCAGCAGCGTCGCGATGCCCAGCACCGCGAAGATGACCGCCGCGATCCCGTGCACCAGCGTCAGCGGCACGCGGCCGGCGATGCGTTCGCCGAAGTACACGGCCGGCACGTTGGCCAGCATCATGCCGAAGGTGGTGCCGGCCACGATCGCCGCCATCGACTCGTAGCGCGCGGCCAGGGCCACGGTGGCGACCTGGGTCTTGTCCCCCATCTCGGCCACAAAAAAGGCGAGCAGGGTGGTGAGGAACACGCCATATTTTGCGAGCGGTGTGTCGTCGGCGTCGATCTCGTCGGGGACCATGATCCAGGCCGCCATGCCGAGGAAGGACAGGCCCAGCACCCAGCGCATCACGCCAGGCCCCAGCAGCTCGCTCACCAGCGAACCGACGGCGGCGGCGAAGGCGTGGTTGGCGACTGTCGCCACGAAGATACCGAACACGATCGGCAGCGGACGGCGAAAGCGCGCGGCCAGCAAAAAGGCGAGCAGCTGGGTCTTGTCGCCGATCTCGGCAAGGCCCACGATGCCGGTCGAAACGAGAAAGGCGTCCATGAATCCGGGTAAAAACGGGTGAGAAACGGGTAAAACGCGAGCGCGGATCATAGCAGAGCAACGCTTCTTGGCGCGGCCGGGCCGCGTATTTATCCCAAGCCGGGCCACATGGCCGATGCTTTCACCGGCCCGGCGCCCATGCTATTCTGCTCGCGCCTTCAGCCCCGTCCGGGCTGCTATTTTCTGCGAGAGACCATGAAGACAAGCACCCTGCTGCGCGCCACCACCGCAGCTCTCCTGGGCGCATGGAGCGCCTACGCGTTCGCGCTCGATCCCCTCAGCTACGCCAAATACGACCAGGTCAAGACCACGGCCCTGCACATGGACCTGAAGGCCGACTTTACCAAGAAGACGCTGTCCGGCTACGCCGAACTGACCCTGAACTGGCTGGACAAGAACGCCACCGTCCTCGACCTGGACACGCGCGAGCTGACCATCTCCAGGATCGAAGCGCAGGACGCAAAGGGCGCCTGGCGCAAGGCCGACTACCTGCTGGGCAAGTTCGATGAAGAGAAGGGCCAGGCGCTGCAGGTCAAGCTGCCGAACCGCTCGACCAAGGTACGCATCCACTACCGCACCGCGCCGACCGCCACCGCGCTGCAGTGGCTCAAACCCGTGCAGACCATGTCGGGCAAGCACCCGTTCATGTTCAGCCAGTCGCAGGCGATCAACGCCCGCTCGTGGGTGCCGATCCAGGACACGCCGGCGGTGCGCTTCACCTACACCGCCCGCATCGAAGCACCGCAAGGCCTGCGCGTGGTGATGAGCGCTGATAACGACATGAAGGCCACCGGCCAAGGTGGCTGGAGGTTCACCATGCCGCAACCGATTCCCTCGTACCTGCTGGCGATCGGCATCGGCGAACTGGAAGCGCGCACCCTGGGCGGACGCACCGGCGTCTACGCCGAGCCGCAGCGCATCAAGGCCGCCGAATACGAACTGGCCGACACCGAGAAGATGGTGGCCGCAGCCGAGAAGCTGTACGGCCCCTATCGCTGGGGGCGTTACGACATGCTGGTGCTGCCGCCGTCGTTCCCGATCGGCGGCATGGAAAACCCGCGCCTGACCTTCCTGACCCCGACCATGATCGCGGGCGACCGCAGCCTGGTTGACCTGATCGCGCACGAACTGGCGCACAGCTGGTCGGGCAACCTGGTGACCAACGCCTCGTGGAAGCACTGGTGGCTCAACGAAGGCTTCACCACCTACGTCACCACCCGCATTCTGGAAGAAATCTACGGCAAGGAAGCGGCGCTGATGAACCTGCAACTGGAGCAGGAAGAAGCGCTCGAGATGCTCAAGGAACTCGCGCCCGCAAAGCAGGCGCTGGTCTCGCGCCAGCCGGACACCTCGGCCGAGTACTACCCGGACACCTCGCTGGCGTATCCGAAAGGCGCCTGGTTCCTGCACACTCTCGAGCAGCGCGCCGGCCGCGCCGCGTTCGATCCGTTCCTGCGCGGCTGGTTCGACACACACGCCTTCCAGAGCGTGACCAATGACCAATTTCTGGCTTACCTGCGCAAGGAACTGCTGGCCAAGAATCCGAAGATCATGAGCGACGCCGAGCTGGATGAGTGGATCTACGGTCCGGGCATTCCGAAGTCGGCCCAGCATGCGGTGTCGCAACGCCTCGCCAAGCTGAACGCCACGATCGACGGTTGGCTCAAGGGTTCGATCAGCACCACGCAACTGAACGCGAAGGATTGGAATGCCACCGAGTGGATGAAGTTCCTGAACGACATCGACAACAAGACCGACGCCGCCAAGCTGGAACAACTCGACCGCGCCTATGGCCTGGCCAAGACCGGCAACAACGAAGTCGCGTTCCGCTTCTATCGCGCCGCGGTGCACGCCGGCTACCGCGCCGTGCGTCCGAACCTGGAAGCGTTCCTGATGAGCGTCGGCCGCCAGAAGTTCGTGGTGCCGCTGTACGCCGCGCTGCGCGAGAAGCCGGAGGACCGCGCCTGGGCCGAAGGCATCTACAAGGCGGCGCGCGAGCGCTATCACCCGGAGACGCAATCGAGCGTCGACAAGGCCATGGCCAAGCAATAAGGAGTACGCATGCAGACATTGAACAAGATCGCCGCCGCGCTGCTGATCGGCTTTTCCGCGATCGGCGCCGCCGTGGCGCAAGACAGCGCAGCAACAGCCGCAGCTCCTGCCTACAACCTGGAAGCGGACGTCAATCGCGTCCTGAAAACCTTCGACGTGCCGGGCATCGCGATTGCGGTGGTCAAGGACGGCAAGGTGGTGGTGACGCAGGGCTTCGGCGTGCGTAAACTGGGCGACCCGACCCCGGTCGACGGCAAGACCATCTTCGAGATCGCCTCCAACTCCAAGGCATTCACCGCCGCCGGCTTGGCGATGCTGGTCGACCAGGGCAAGTTGAACTGGGACGACCCGGTGATCAAGCACCTGCCGGACTTCCGCATGTACGATTCGTACGTGACGGCCGAGATGACGGTGCGCGACCTGCTCACGCACCGCAGCGGCCTGGGGCTGGGCGCCGGTGACCTGATGTGGTGGCCGACCACCACCTTCACCAGCGACGAGATCATCCACAACCTTCGCTACATCAAGCCGGCGACGAGTTTTCGCAGCAGCTATGCCTACGACAACCTGCTGTACATCGTGGCCGGCAAGATCATTGCCCAGAAGTCGGGTAAACCCTGGGGCCAGACCATGCGCGAGTGGATCCTCGATCCGGTCGGCATGACGGGCACCACCACCAGCCTCGATGCGCACAGCGCCGGCATGAACGTGTCGGCGCCGCACAGCAAGATCGCTGGCCGCGCCGCCGTGGTGAAACCGATGCCGGTGGCGAACGCGGTCGGCGCGGTCGGCATCAACACCAGCGCCGAGGACATCGCGCGCTGGATGAACGTGCTGCTCGACGGTGGCCGAATTAGTGGAACTGCGGGCAAGGACGCCGGCGGCAAGGAAGTGCGCCTGTGGTCCGACAAACAGGCGCGCGAGATGTGGACCGCGCAGACGCCGATGGCGATCAACCAGCCGCGTCCTCCGCTGTCCGCGACCAAGCCCAACTTCTACGCTTACGGCCTGGGCTTCCAGCTGCGCGACTACCAGGGCAAGCTGGTGGCGATGCACGGTGGCGCGCTGCAGGGCTTCTATTCGCGCGTGCTCCTGGTGCCGGAAGCGAAGCTGGGCATCGCGATCTTCACCAACGCCGAAAGCGGTCCGTCGCTCAACGCGCTGCAGTACCGCCTGCTCGACCAGTACCTGGGCGTGGCGCCGACCGACTGGATCGGCCGCATCGCCGACGTCGACCGCGAGATGCAGGAGAAAGAAGCCGCGCGCCTGAAGCAGGAGACGGGCAGCCGCGCCAAGGCGACCAAACCGTCGCTGGCGCTGGGCGACTACGTGGGCGAGTACGAGGACGCGTGGTACGGCAAGGCGCTGGTGAAGAAGGTGGGAACGAAGTTGATCATGTCGTTCTCGCGCACGCCGGACCTGACCGGGGAAATGGAGCACTTCCAGCACGACACCTTCATCGTGCGCTGGAAGGAGCGCAACTTCAACGCCGATGCGTATGCGACGTTCTCGCTCGATCATGACGGCTCGATCGAGCGGCTGCGCATGAAGCCGATTTCGACCGAAACGGACTTCAGCTACGACTTCCAGGACTTGTTGTTCACGCCCGTGAAGAAAGCGAAGTAAGCAAAAAAACGCCGCAGAATCTGCGGCGTTTTTTTATGCACTGGCGCTTGCGTGAACCGCGGCGCTTACTGCTTGACGAACTTGAGCGTCATGCGATCGCTCTCGCCGATCGCCAGGTACTTCTCGCGGTCCTTGTCCTTGTTGGTCAGCACCGGCGGCAGCGTCCACACGCCTTTTTCATGATCCGCCGTGTCCTTCGGGTTGGCGTTGATCTCGGACTTGGCGGCCAGCTTGAAGCCCGCCTGTTCGGCCAGGCGGATCACGTAGGCTTCGTGCATGTAGCCGCTCGACGCTTTCTCGTCCTGCTTCATCCTGGCCGGCAGGCGGTGCTCGACCACACCCAGCACGCCACCGGGTTTGAGCACCTTGTGCACTTCCTTGAAGGTGGTGAGGATGGCGGCGTCGCCGCCGTTGCCCAGCCAGTTGTGCAGGTTGCGGAAGGTGACCACCATATCGGCGCTGTTCGGCGCGCCCAGCTCGTAGCGGCTCGGCGGCTCGAACACGGCCGGCGTGACCTTGCCGTACAGGGCCGGGGTGGCGGCCAGGCGTTCGCGGAAGGCCTTACCGCCGCGCGATTCGGCCGACGGCGCGCCGCCGATCAATTTGCCCTTGTCGGCCAGGTAAGGCGCCAGGATCTCGGTGTACCAGCCGCCGCCCGGCGCCAGCTCGATCACCGTCATGGTCGGCTTGATGCCGAAGAAGGTCAGGGTCTCGTACGGGTGGCGGTAAGTGTCGCGTGCCTTGTTGACGGCGCTGCGGTGCTCGCCGGCGATGGCGGATTTGAGGGCGTCGTCGGCCAGTGCAGTGCCGGCAGCGCCGGCCAGGCCGGTCGCCAGCATGGCGGCCAGGATCAGTCGTTTCATCGTCTCGAAGTCTCCGTGATAGGGGCGCGCGCGGGCAGGGGCGCCGGCGTCGCCGCGAACGATGATCGAACAGGCAAGGCCGGCAGTCAAGCATTGTCCGAACAAGCTTTCTCGCACACCGAATAAGGACGCCCGTGCTGACATAAAGCAGCTGTAAGCACCTTGCGCTGGCACAAAGATTGCCTATTCAAAATCTTTAGTTACTGCTATGGTTGAGAGGTTTGCTGCATGTCATACACGTAGCAAGCCCACAACAGAAAAGCCGTACATACAAGAGCGGCGCCGTGGATGCGGAACCGCTGCCCGGAAGTAGGTTACTCAGGAGATCCTATGGAACGCCGTACCTTTCTCAACTACAGCAGCATGGCGCTTGGCAGCCTGTTCTTGCCGGTAGGCCGCGCGATCGCGGCCGAAGAGCTGCTCACCACCATGCCTGTCGCAGCCAAGAAAGCCCTGGCCGACGTCGCGCTCAACGCCGCCACCAAGGCCGGCGCCAGCTACTGCGACGTGCGCATCGGCCGCTACCTCAACCAGTTCATCACCACCCGTGACCTGAACGTCGAAAGCGTCTCGAATACCGAGTCGGTCGGCGTCGGCGTGCGCGTGATCTGCAACGGCGCCTACGGCTTCGCGGCGACCTCGGACATGTCCAGCGACGGCATCGCCAACGCGGCGCGCCAGGCGGTCGCCATCGCCAAAGCCAACGTGCGGCTGCAGACCGAACCGGTGCAGCTTGCACCAGTCAAGGGCGTGGGCGAGGTATCGTGGCGCACGCCGTACACCAAGGACTGGCGCGCAGTGGCGATCAAGGACAAGGCCGACATGCTGCTGGCGGCGAACAAGGCGGGCCTGGATAACGGCGCCAGCTTCATGCAATCGCGCCTGTTCCAGGTGAACCAGCAGAAGTACTTCGCGTCCACCGATGGCTCCTACATCGACCAGGACATCCATCGCCTGTGGGCCCCGTTCTCGGCCACCGCGGTGGACAAGGCCAGCGGCAAGTTCCGCTCGCGCGCAGGCCTGGGCAACCCGGTCGGCAAGGGTTACGAATACTTCGACGCCAAACCGGAACACAAGATCAAGGCCGCCGGCGGCGTCGCTACCCTGTACACCGAAAGCTACGACATCGTGGAGGACGCGCGTGCCGCGGGCCGCGATGCGCGCCGCAAGCTCACCGCCAAGTCGGTCCAGCCGGGCAAGTACGACCTGATGCTCTCGCCCGAACATTTGTGGCTGACGATCCACGAGAACGTTGGACACCCGACCGAACTCGATCGCGTGCTGGGCTACGAGGCCAACTACGCCGGCACCAGCTTCGCCACGCTGGACAAATGGAAGTCGAAGAACTTCAAGTACGGCGCCCCGATCGTGAATCTGTTCGCCGACAAGACCACCCCCGGTTCGCTGGGCGCAGTGGCCTACGACGACGAAGGCGTGCCGGGTAAAAAATGGGACATCATCAAGGACGGCATCCTGGTCAACTATCAGGCTACGCGCGACCAGGCCCACATCATCGGCGAGAAGGAATCGCATGGCTGCTCGTACGCCGACAGCTGGAGCACGGTGCAGTTCCAGCGCATGCCGAACGTGTCGCTGGCGCCGGGTAAAGCGAAACTCACCCCGGACGAAATGGTCAAGGGCATCAAGAAAGGCATCTATATCGTCGGCGACGGTTCGTTCTCGATCGACCAGCAGCGCTACAACTTCCAGTTCGGCGGCCAGCTGTTCTACGAGATCAAGGACGGCAAGATCGGCGAGATGCTGGAAGACGTGGCCTACCAGGCCAACACCCAGGAGTTCTGGAATGCGTGTTCAAGCATCTGCGATGAACGCGACTGGCGCATGGGCGGCTCCTTCTTCGACGGCAAAGGACAGCCGCCGCAGATCAGCATCGTCTCGCACGGTTCGTCGACCGCGCGCTTCAACGGCATCAATGTGATCAACACCGCTCGCAAGATCGGCTAAGCAGGGACCGCACAATGACCATCCTGACCCAGGACCAAACCAAGAAAATCTGCGACCGCGTGATGTCGCTGACCAAGGCCGACGAGTGCATCGTCAATGTCGAAGGCAGCCGTATCGGCAACATCCGTTTCGCGCGCAACGCCGTCTCTACCGCCGGTCTCGCCGACGACACGCGCATCCAGATCCAGGTCGCCTACGGCAACAAGCAGGGCACCACCACCATCAACGAATTCGACGACAAGTCGCTCGAGCGCGCGGTGCGCCGCGCCGAAGACCTGGCGCGCCTGGCGCCGGAAAATCCCGAGTTCATGCCGGCGCTGGCCAAGACCGCCTTCAAGCCGTCCGACACCTATGTCCAGGCCACCGCCGACATCGACCCGGAATACCGCGCGCAGGCGGCCGCCTACGCGATCGAGGCTTGCCGCAAGAAGGGCCTGGTCTCGGCCGGCTTCCTGACCGACCGCACCATGTTCGAGACGGTCGCCAATTCGAACGGCGTGTTCGGCCACCAGAGCGCGACGTCGCTCGACTTCACGCTGACCATCCGCACCGAAGACGGCCGCGGTTCGGGCTGGTCCAAGCGTTCGGCGCGCGACGTGAGGAAATTCGATCCGCGCGAAGCGGCCGAAGTGGCGATCGAAAAGGCGATGCGTTCGGTCGAGGCCAAGGCGCTGGAGCCGGGGCGCTACACCGTGATCATGGAGCCGGCCGCGACGAGCGACCTGTTGGTGTTCATGATGAACGGTTTTGATGCGCGCAACACCGACGAAGGCCGCAGCTTCCTGTCGAAGCAGGGCGGCAAGAACCGCCTGGGCGACAAGCTGTTCGACAGCCAAGTGAACATCTGGACCGACCCGTGGGACAAGGAAGTGCCGGTGCTGCCGTGGGATGACAACATGCTGCCGCGCGAGCGCATCGCGCTGGTCAAGGATGGCCGCATCAATTCGCTCGACTACTCGCGCTTCTGGGCCAAGAAGCAGGGCCAGCGCGCGGTCGGCACCGCCGGCAATATCATCATGGGCGGCACCAGCAAGACCACCGAAGAGCTGATCGCCAACACCAAGAAGGGCGTGCTGGTGACCCGCACCTGGTACATCCGCATGGTCGATCCGCAATCGGTGGCGCTGACCGGGCTGACACGCGACGGCACCTTCTATGTCGAAAACGGCAAGATCAAACACCCGATCAAGAACTTCCGCTTCAACGAGAGCCCGATTTCGATGTTGAACAACATCGAGGAGATCGGCAAGCCGGCAGTGATCGGCGGGGATGAGGCGCGCTACTCGATGCTGATCCCGGCGATGAAGGTCCGGGACTTCAACTTCACGTCGCTGTCGGACGCGGTGTAAGCAGGTGCTGCGGACACCTGCAAACCTATACCCTTGCAATCACCCGCACCCTTAAAACCGTCATCCCCGCGCAGGCGGGGATGACGGGCTCTTGCCAACACAGGGGCAAACGTAAAACGGATAACAATCATGGAACGTCGTAAATTCCTGCAAATCGGCGCCGGCACGGCCAGCGCCATGCTGATCCCCGTCTTCGGCAACGCGATCGCCGCCGACGAGCTGCTCAACCCGATGGCGGTCACCGCCAAGAAGGCCCTGGCCGACACCGCGATGAGCGCGGCCACCCAGGCCGGCGCCTCCTACTGCGACGTGCGCATCGGCCGCTACCTGAACCAGTTCATCATCACGCGCGACCTCAACGTCGAGAGCATCAACAATACCGAGTCCAGCGGCGTGGGCGTGCGCGTGATCGCCAACGGCGCCTACGGCTTCGCCTCGACCAACAGCATGACCGCGGACGGCGTCGCCGCCGCCGCGCGCCAGGCCGTCGCCATCGCCAAGGCCAACGCCAAGCTGCAGACCGAACCGGTGCGCCTCGCTCCAGTAAAGGGCGTGGGCGAAGTGGCCTGGGCCACCCCGCTCAAGAAAGACTGGCGCACGGTGCCGATCAAGGAAAAGGCCGAGATGCTGATCGCCGCCAACAAGGCCGGCATGGACGCGGGCGCGAACTTCATGACCGCGTCGCTGTTCCAGATCAACCAGCAAAAATACTTCGCCTCCACCGACGGCTCCTACATCGACCAGGACATCCACCGCCTGTGGGCGCCGATCAACGCCACCGCCATCGACAAAGCCAGCGGCAAGTTCCGCTCGCGCGGCGGCCTGGGTGCGCCGGTGTCGATGGGCTACGAATATTTCGACGCGCGCGCCGAGGACAAGATCCGCGCCGCCGGCGGCGTCACCACGCTGTACACCAAGTCCTACGACATCATCGAAGACGCGCGCCTGGCCGGCAAGCAGGCACGCGAAAAGCTCACCGCCAAGTCGGTCGAACCGGGCAAGTACGACCTGGTGCTCTCGCCCGACCACCTGTTCCTGACGATCCACGAAAACGTTGGACACCCGACGGAACTGGATCGTGTGCTGGGCTACGAGGCGAATTACGCCGGCACCAGCTTTGCCTCGCTCGACAAGTGGCAAACCAGGAAATTCAAGTACGGCGCCGACCGCGTGAATTTTGTTGCCGACCGCACCACCCCGGGTTCGCTCGGCCTGATCGGCTACGACGATGAAGGCGTCGCCGCGAAAAAGTGGGACATCATCCGCAACGGCGTGCTGGTCAATTACCAGGCCACGCGCGACCAGGCCCACATCATCGGCGAGAAGGAATCGCACGGCTGCTCGTACGCCGACAGCTGGAGCACGGTGCAGTTCCAGCGCATGCCGAACGTGTCACTCGAACCGGGCAAAGCGCGCCTGACGCCCGACGAAATGATCAAGGACGTCAAGAAGGGCATCTACATCCTGGGCCGCGGTTCGTACTCGATCGACCAGCAGCGCTACAACTTCCAGTTCGGCGGCACGCTGTACTACGAGATCAAGAACGGCAAGATCACCGGACCGCTGGAAGACGTGGCCTACCAGTCGAACACCCAGGAATTCTGGAATGCCTGCTCGGCCATCTGCGACGAGCGCGATTGGCGCATGGGCGGCTCCTTCTTCGACGGCAAGGGCCAGCCGAGCCAGGTGAGCGCGGTATCGCACGGATCGAGCACCACGCGCTTCAACGGCATCAATGTGATCAACACCGCACGCAAGATCGGCTGAGGAGACGACGATGAAAGCGATGAACCAGGAACAAGCAAAACGTGTCTGCGACCGCGTGCTGGCGCTGTCGAAGGCCGACGAATGCAGCGTCGTCATCGAAGGCAGCCGGGTCGGCAACGTGCGCTTCGCGCGCAACAGCGTCTCGACTGCGGGCCTGACCGAGAACATGCAGCTGATGGTGCGCGTCGCCTTCGGCAAGCGCAGCGGCACTGCCGTGATCAACGAGTTCGACGACAAGTCGCTCGAACGCGCGGTGCGCCGCGCCGAGGAACTGGCGCGCCTGGCGCCGGAGAATCCCGAGTTCGTGCCGGCGTTCGGCAAACAGGAATACCGCGCCACCAACACCTTCGTGAAAAGCACCGCCGACATCGACCCCGAGTTCCGCGCGCAAGTGGCGGCGACCAGCATCGAGCTGGCGCGCAAGAACAAGCTGGTCACCGCCGGCTTCTTCACCGACAGCACGCGCTTCTCGACGGTCGCCAACTCGAAGGGCGTGTTCGGCCACCAGGAATTCACGGACCTGTCGTACACCTTGACCGCGCGTACCGAAGACGGGCGCGGCTCGGGCTGGGTCACGCGCTCGGCGGTCGACACGGCGCGCTTCGATGCGCGCGAAGCGTCGGAAGTGGCAATCGAAAAGGCGCTGCGCTCGGTCGACGCGCGCGCGCTGGAGCCGGGCCGCTACACCGTGATCCTGGAGCCGGCGGCGACCTCGGAAATCCTCGGCAATATGTTCGCTTCGTTCAGCGCCCGTTCGGCCGACGAAGGCCGCAGCTTCCTGGCCAAGCCGGGCGGCGGCAACCGCCTGGGCGACAAGCTGTTCGACAGCAAAGTGAACATCTGGGCCGACCCGTGGAACCCGGACGTGCCGGTGTCGCCATGGGACGTTGATACCATGCTGGCGCGCCGCAAGACCGACTTGATCAAGGATGGCCGCATCGCTTCGCTCGAATACTCGCCGTACTGGGCCCAGAAGACCGGCAAGCAGGCCACGGCCGGCCACGGCAACATGATCATGGCCGGCGGCACCAAGTCGCTGGAAGAGCTGATCGAAGGCACCAGGAAGGGCATCGTGGTCACCCGCACCTGGTACATCCGCATGGTCGATCCGCAGTCGTTGCTGATCACGGGGCTGACGCGCGATGGCACCTTCTACGTCGAGAACGGCAAGATCAAGTACCCGCTCAAGAACTTCCGCTTCAACGAGAGCCCGGTCACGATCCTGAACAACATCGACGAACTGGGTAAACCAGTCGTGATCGGCGGCGACGAAGTGCCGTACCAGATGGTGCTGCCGCCGATGAAGGTGCGCGACTTTAACTTTACCTCGCTATCGGACGCGGTCTAAGGCGAGGACCGGGCACAATACGCGTATGGCCAACTACGATTTTTATTTCACGCGCCTGATGTACGAGTCGGGCAACTGGGACGTGGACATACGCATGCCCAGCAACGTACTGAACTCCCTGGTGGAGTACACCACGCTGCGGGTCGATACCACCGAACGGATGGTGGCCCTGTCCGACCCCAAGATGCTGCAGGCGCCGTTCTGCTACCTGGCCGGCCACAAGCTGGTGCAGTTCACTCCGGCGGAGCGGCGCAACTTCGAGCAGTACGTACGCGGCGGCGGCTTCGTGTTCGTGGACGATTGCAACCACGACGTCGACGGCCTGTTCGCCAAGTCGTTCGAGGCCGAGATGATGAAGATCTTCGGCCTGCACGCGCTCAAGAAAATACCGAACAACCATCCGCTGTATTCGTGCTTCTTCAAGTTCGAGGACGGTCCGCCGACCACCTCGATGGAACTCAATGGCTGGGGCGACGACCTGGTGCACGAATACCTGAAGGCGATCGAGATCAACGGCCGCATCCGCGTGCTGTACTCGAACAAGGACTACGGCTGCGAATGGGATTACGACTTCCGCAACAAGCGCTTTCTGGCGGTCGACAATACCCGGTTCGCGGTGAACATCATTCAATATGCGTTGGGAGCTTAAGCAGTGGCGGAATCGACATCGGTAGCATGGAGTGAACAGGACATTGCCGACCTGACGGCGAAGGTAAGCGCGCTGCGCGCCAGCATGGCGCGCGTGATCATCGGCCAGGAAAACGTGGTCGAACTGCTGGTGACCTGCCTGCTGGCCGGCGGCCATGCGCTGGTCGAAGGCGTGCCGGGCCTGGGCAAGACGCTGCTGGTGAAATCGCTGGCGCAGGCCACCGACATGCAGTTCCGCCGCGTGCAGTTCACGCCCGACCTGATGCCGTCGGATATCGTCGGCACCGAGATCCTGGAAGAAGATCAAAGCACCCATCAGCGCGTGTTCCGCTTCCAGCAAGGCCCGGTGTTTACGCAAGTGCTGCTGGCCGACGAGATCAACCGCGCCCCGCCCAAGACCCAGTCGGCGCTGCTCGAAGCGATGCAGGAACGCTCGGTGACCTTCGCCGGCCACACGCACAAACTGCCACGCCCGTTCTTCGTGCTGGCGACGCAAAACCCGATCGAGCAGGCCGGCACCTATCCGCTGCCGGAAGCGCAGCTCGATCGCTTTTTGCTGCGCATCGACGTGGTGTACCCGACCGAAGACGAAGAAGTGCTGATGGTCTCGCGCACCACGCAAGCCGGCCTGCAGGACGCCGAGCCGGCGCTGGACGTCGAAACGCTGTTGCGCCTGCAGCAGCTGGTGCGCGACATCGAGATCGGCGACCATCTGGTGCGTTACGCTACCCGCCTGGTGCGCGCCACCCGTCCGTCCGAGACCACGGTGGAAGCGGTCAAGAAGCACATCGGCTGGGGCGCCGGTCCGCGCGCCGGCCAGGCGCTGGTGCTGGCCTCGAAGGCGCGCGCACTGATGCAGGGCCGACTGGCGGTGACCCGCGACGACATCGGGGCGATGCTGATGCCGGTGCTGGCGCACCGCGTGCTGCGCAACTTCGAAGCCGAAGCCGACGGCATTGCGATCTCTGACATCCTGCAATCACTGCGCAACGAGATCAAGGTTCCTTAATTGGCGATGGCAGCAACTGCAGCGATGTCCGCAAGTGCGTCCCTCATCGCGCACACCACCAAGCTCGATCTGGTGATCCGCCACGTGCTGGCCGGGCTCGGACACGGCATCCACGCCGGCCGGGAGCGCGGCGCCGGTGTCGAGTTCTCGGAATACCGCGCCTACGCGCCGGGCGACGAGTGGCGCCGGGTCGACTGGAAACTGGCCGCGCGCGCCGACCGTTATTTCGTGCGCGAAGCGGAGCGCGACAGCCACGTCGCGGTCTGGCTGATTCTCGACGCCAGCGCCTCGATGGCGGAACCGAGCCGCAGCATCGCCGGCCTCGATAAACTGGCCTATGCGCGCACCCAGCTCGGTTGCGTGGCCGCGATCGCGCAGCGCCAGGGCGACGCCTTCGGCCTGGTGGTCCTGAGCGACGGCAAGGTGGCCTTCACGCCAGCCGCGCGCGGACCGCGCCAGCTGCAACGCGTGCTGGCCCAGTTGTCGAAGGCCGAAGCCCGCGGTGCGCTGCCCGACGCCGCCGCGCTCAAGGCCAGCCTGCATTTCGCGATCTCTCCCAGCGCGGTGTACGCGGCCAGCGACCTGCTCGACTGGCCGTCGCCCCTGTCGCAAGCCTTGACCCGCCTGCGCCAGATGCGCCACGACGTGCGCGTGCTGGGCCTGCAGACGCAGGCCGAGATCGACGCCAGCTTCCCCGACACGCAAGCCTACCGCGATCCGGAAGCGGATGAAGGCGTGTTCCGCTTCGGCGCCGACCTGCGCGACGGCTACCGCCAAAACCGCGAGGCGCACTTTGCTACCGTCACGGCGCAAGCGCGCCAGAACGACATGCCGGTGACGCTCGCCGCGATCGAGCGGGCGCCGGGCGACGTGCTGCGGCGCTGGCTGCGTCGGCCGGGAGGAAGGTGACGGCATGAACAATCTCTGGTGGTTCGCGCTGCCGATCCTGCTGCTGCCGGTCTGGTGGCATCGTCGCAAGCGCATCGAGAACAAGGCCGCCCTGATGGCCACCGCGCGCTTCCTGCCGCGCGCCGAACCGCGCCAGACCCGCGTCTGGCGCTGGAGCGATCCATTGCTACTGCTGGTACGCTGCCTGCTGCTGGCCTGCTTGACCGCGTGGCTGGTCAACCCGGTGTATTCGTCGCGTGGCGACACCGTGGTCGTCACGCAAGGGACCGACGCTGCCTGGGCCGAACGGCAAGCGGCCGAAGCCGGGCTGGCGCAGGCCGACCGGGTCACGCTGCCGGGCGCACAGGCGCTGGGCTGGGTGCATGCGCATGAGCGCGAGTGGCGCGCGGAGGCGCGCGTGCTGGTGCTGGGCGACGTGCCGATGCCGGCTACCAGGCCGCTGTTCGGCCGCCAGGTCGAAGTGCGTACCCAGCCGGCAAAGGTTCCGAACAGTGAGCACCACGTATTCATCGCCAGCGAGCGCGCCGCCGAGTGGCGCCGCATGTTCGCGGCGCTGGACGGCCCCGAAAAAATCGTCATCGACGCCACGCCCGGCGCCGCCACCTCGCTGATCGTGTGGGACCGCCCTGGTGCGCCGCCGGCGTCGATGAAGGCGTCGCTGTGGCTGGTGACGGATGCGCGCGCCTTCCCCGAGCTGGCCAAGGCGAGCAAGCTGGGCGCCCTGCATTACGCCGACAGCGCGCGCGGCCGCCTGTGGCATCACGCCGCCTGGCCACCGCGCGACGCCGACAGCGCACGCCGCCTGCTGGATGACTGGCAGCAGCTGCACGTCGGCCCGCGCCCTTATACGCTGCAATCGCAGGTGTTCGCGGCGTCGAAAGAGGCCGATGCGCCGGCGCCAGGTGGCGGCTTGCGCGACATTCTCTTGATCGCACTGGCGGCACTGTTTGTACTTGAAAGGATGCTCGCGCATGTCAGGAAGGGCGCCCAATGAGCGTTGAGATCACCAAACGCGTGTGGCGCGCGGCCCAGCTGCGGCGCCTGCCGCTGTGGATCGGCGGCGCGCTGCCATGGCTGGCGATTCCGTCGGGACCGGGCCTGCTGGCCTGGGTCGGCTGGTGCGCGCTGGACTGGATCAAGCTGCGCCGCCGCGTCGCCTTCGGATGGACCGCGTGGCTGGACGGCGCCGTGCCGGAGATGGAAGACAGCGCCGCGCTGCTGGAAAGCGCCGACACGCCGGTCGCGCGCCTGCAGCAAGGGCGCCTGTTCGCGCGCCTGGACGCCGCGATCTCGCCGGCGCAGCTGCGCCGCATCGTCAAGCCGTATGTCTCGGCCGGTTACCCGATCATCCTGATCAGCGCCGCGCTGGCAGCGATGGTGTGGTTCGCCACCCATCGCGAACAGACGTCCAACGTGGCCACGCCCGCCGGCCCGGTCGCCACCGCCAACGCGGCCGGCGTGCCGCCGCAATTGACGGTCAAGGTCGCGCCGCCGGCCTACACCGGCGTGCCGGCGTCCGAATCGGCGCCGGGCGACCTGCAGGTACCGGCGCAGACCGTGGTCAGCTGGTGCGTGAAAGGCGGAACGGCTGAAGAAAACAGGATCGAGCTGGCCAACGGCCAGGTGCTGGCCCCGGGCAAGGAATGCGCGCGCTGGATTGCGACCGAGTCGGTGCTGTGGCGCTGGCGCGGCGAGCGCCACGCGCTGCGCGTGATTCCCGACGCCCCGCCCGAGATCGAGATCACGGCGCCGACCCAGATGGTGCAGGACCTGCGCGAAGGCGCGGCCAGTGTGCCGATGGCGCTGCGCATCACCGACGACTACGCGATCGCGCGCGCCACGCTGCACCTGACGCTGGCGCGCGGCAGCGGCGAGAACGTCAAGTTCACCGACCGCGAGCTGCCGCTGCCGGCGTCGAACAACCCCAGGCGGCGCGACTGGTCGAAGAACTGGTCGCTGGCGGAACTGGGCCTGGAGCCGGGCGACGAACTGTATTTCTTCGTGCGCGCGCTTGATAACGCCGCCAAGCCGCACCACGTGCAGTCGCCTACCTACAGCATCCGCCTGCCGGCGCCGGAAGCCGAGGCCGAACAAGACAGCGCGGCCATGCCTTCGCTGGTGAAGCCGCAAAGCCTGCGCAGCCAGCGCCAGATCATCATCGACACCGAACAGCTGATCGCCGACATGCGCGGCAAGATGGGCAAGGGCGAAGCGCGCGAGCGCAGCGAACGCATCGCCGACGACCAGGGCGCACTGCGCCGCCGCTACGGCCAGTTCCTGGGTGAAGAGTCGACCCTGTTCGGCGACGAAGCGCAGGGCAGCGCCGCTGCGAAGAAGAGCGAGAATCACGAGGAACACGACGAGCACGATGGCCACGACCACAGCGGCCACGATCACGGTGAACCGAACAAGCGCACCGGCGGCATCCGCAACGAGACCGAACATATCCTGACCACCTACGGCCACGCCCACGACGAATCCGAGAACGCGACCATGTACGACGAAGGCACCAAGAAGGTGTTGCGCCGGGCGCTGGTGGCGATGTGGGACGCCGAAAAGGCGCTGCGCGCGATCGAGCCGAAGATGGCGCTGGCGCCCGAGCTCAAGGCGCTGGACGCGATCAAGGAACTGCAGCAGGCCGAGCGCATCTACCTGCACAAGACCGCCTTCACCCCGCCGCCGATCACGGAAGAAAAACGCATGAGCGGCGACATGGCCGGCGCCGCCAGCTACCGCCGCGAACAGGGCGGCCAGGACGCGCCGTTGCCGGAAGAGCTGCGCACGCTGGTGCAGTCCCTGTCCGGCGACGGCCCGCTGCCGGCGCTGTGGACCCGCACCGCCAACGACTGGGTACGCACTCACCTCAAGAACGACGAACAGCGCCTGGCGGCGCAGCGTTCGATCCAGGACGTGCTCGATGGCTGCATCGCCTGCCGTCCGGCGCTGCGCGCCTGGCTGCGCAGCGGCGCCGGCGAAGGACAGGTGCTGCTGCAGGCCAAACCTGCGGTCGAGACGCCGTTCGTGCGCGCCTGGCGCGAAGGAATCAAGAACGGAAGCCAGCCATGAACACGACCTTGATCATCGCCGTCGTCGCCATCGCCGGCCTGGCCAGCGCCGGGCTGTATCTCTATCGCCGCAAGTGGCTTGATGCGCTGCTGGTGCTGGCCGCCGCCACCGCACTGGGCCTGATCGCGGCCGACCTGCGCATGCCGGGCGAGGGCGGGCGCACAGTCACCATTGACGCCTCCAGCGCGCCCGAGTCGCTCGACGGCGTGCGCTCGCTGCGGGTGCTGGGCGAAGGACTGCGCGCCGGCCAGTGGGACGACCTGCCGGCGCTGCCGCTCGAATGGAGTGTCCCGCGCGGCCTGGCGATCCGGCTCGATTTTCCGAGCCAGGTGGCGTTGGGCCGCGTGTTCCGCCTGAAGGTGGCGCGCGAAGAAAAGGGCGCGGCGCAGCTCGAGCTGCTGGCCGAGAACGGCGAACTGCTGGCGCAGGTGCGCAATGCCGGCGACCTGAGTGTGGAATGGACCCCGCCGGTGGCCGAGCGGATGGTGCTGCGGGCGCGCCTGCGCAATGCCGGCGGCGCGGTGCTGGCCGAAGGCCCGGTGCCGTTGATCGTGCACGAGCCGGCGCCGCTGCAGGTGGTCGGCCGCTTTGCTGCGCCGTCGTTCGACCTGCGCGTGCTGAACGACCTGCTGGCCGGCAGCGGCGCGCTGCTCGACTGGCGCGTGGAGCTGGGCCGCAACGTGACGCGCAGCCAGACCCCGCGCGAAGAGATGAAGGCGCCGAATCTGACGGTGATCGATGCCGCCTGGTTCGAGCGCATGGGCGTCGGCGAACGCACTGCGCTTCTGGATCAAGTCGCGAAAGGCATGTCACTGCTGGTGCTGGGTGCCAACGCCAATGATCCGGGCCTGTGGTCGCGCACCGTGCAACTGCCGCTGCGCGCCCAGCCAGCGGGAAGCAAGACTGATGCCCCGCTCGAGATGCCGTTGACCACCCTGGCGCCGGTGGCCCGTGAGGCCGGTCCGTGGCAGGATTCCAATAACATGGTCTGGGCGCGCGGCTGGCAGCAGGGCCGCATCGGCTGGCTCGCCGTCGCCGAATGGCACCGCCACGCGATCGCCGAACCGCGCGCGCTGGCGCTGTGGTGGCAGGGCGTGATCGACCGCCTGAACGTCGAACGCCGCCAGGATACCGAATGGCTGGCGCCGCGCGAGCTGCCGCTGCCGGGCCAGCGCCTCGAAGTCTGCGCGCGCGGCGTCGCGGGCGAGCTGGCGCTGCCGGACCTGAAGCAGACCTTGACGTGGCAACGGCGCGCCGACCGCGTCGACGTGTCGTGCGCCGCCGTCTGGCCGCAGAAGTCCGGCTGGCTGCAGGTGAACGACGCCAAGGCCGGTGCGCATGCGCTGTACGTGTATGCGAAGGACGACTGGCGCATGTGGCAGGACGCGCAGAGGCGCGACGCCACCATGCGCTACGCCGCGCGCACGTTGGACCGCCCGGCGGATGGCCCGACGCGGCCGCTGCCGGTGCTGCCATTCGCGCTGGTGTTCGCGGCGGCGATGCTGCTGCTGTGGTGGCGCGAGCGGCGCTGACGCACCGCTTGCTTCTGTAGGGTAGACGGGTCCCCCGTCCACCCTACGACGCGCTTAGAACGTGTAATCCACCTTCACATACGCCGACCGTCCATTCATCCCGAACGGGCACGTCTCCCAGCAGTGCGTGAACCCCATCTGCGGAAACGGCGCTGCGCGTTCCGGATCCCAGCGCGTCGGATAGGTGTCGAACAGGTTGTTGATGCCGGCCGACAGGCTCAGGTTCTTGTCGAAGGCGTAGCGCCCGGTCAGGTCGACGATCCATTTGGCGGCCCAGGTCTGCACGAACGGCGCCGTGAAGCCTTGTCCCTGCACCTCACCGAAGTAATTGGCGCGCGCGGTCACGTTCCACGGGCCGGTGGTGTAGTCGGCCGCCACCACGTGGTGCTTGCGCGGCTGGCCGCGTTCGATCAGCGTCACCTGGGCGTCGTCGAACAGCTGGGCGCCGCTCAGCACCGGCGACTGCGAATGGCGGTCGCGCACCTCGGTCTTGTTGAAGCCCAGCTGGCCCGAGAGCACCAGGGTCGAGCCCTGGCCACGGATGGTCTGCTGCGCCACGATGTCCAGGCCCGTGGTGGTGGTGTCGATGGCGTTGGTGAAGAACTGCGCCTGGCCCACGCGCAGCGGGTCGAGGATGGCGCGGATCGGGCACGCGGCCGGGGTTGGGCAGGGGCCTGATTCGGGCGCGATGTTACTCGAGAAGACGATGCGGTCGTCGATCCGGGTGCGGTACACGTCGGCCGTCAGCGACAGGCCCTGGCTCGGGCGCAGGATCATGCCGATGCTGGCGCTCTTTGACGTTTCCTCTTGCAGCGGGGCGATGCCGAAGGCGCGCGTGACGGCGCTGTCTTCGCGCGCGGTCAGGGTTTCGGTGAGCACGCCGGCCGCGTTCAGGTTGGTCGACACCGAGCTGTAGAACTTCTGCTGTACGCCCGGGGCCCGGAAACCGGTCGATGCGCTGCCGCGCAGGCCAAGGGTGCGCGACGGGTCGTAGCGCAGCGTGAGCTTGCCGATGGTGGTGTTGCCGAAGTCGGAATAGCGCTCGTGGCGCACCGCCGCGCCGACCGACACCGTGTCGCCGAACTTGCGTTCGACATCGAGGTAGTAGGCGGTGTTGTGGCGTCCCTGGTCGACCGCGGTGCCGGGCGTGTAGCCGGGGAAGCCCTGGATGCCGGAGGCGGCGATGCCGCCGTTCTGGTCGCGGATGATGATGGCCGGGTTGTTGGTGGTGCCGTACTGGTACGAGACCAGGTCGCCGGCTTCGATCTCGTAGTTATCGCGGCGCCATTCGAAGCCGGTGGCGACCAGCAGCTCGCCGCCGAACAAATTCACCGGTCCCTTGAAGTCGAGGTTGAAGGTGGTTTGCTCGAATTTGAGGGTGCCGGTGTCGGCTTCGCGCGGCGAGTCGCCGGTCTCGTACCAGTAGCTGACGTTGATCGAGTTCCGTTCGTGGAATTTCAATTGGCTGCGGCCGTGGTTGACGCTGGCGTCGACGTTCCAGCCATCCGCCAGGTCACGCCGGTAGCCGAAGGCCAGCGAGGCATCCTGCACGGTGGTGACGATGTTCGGCAGGAAGCCGGTCGGGTAGACCTCGGGCACGTTGCGCGAATCCTCGGCCGGGCGATAGAAGCCGCCCGAATCGCCCTTGCGCTTGGAGGCGCCGCCGAAGGCATACAGTTCGCCGCCATTGCCGCCGATGGGCAGGGCCGAATTCATCCACAGGTAGTAGTCCTTGGCGTTGCTGTCGCCCAGGCGCTGGGTAACGCGCGGCGGATCGACGCGCAAGGTGTCGAGCCCTGCGCGGTTGGTCTCGTCGCGCTTGCGCGCTTCGACCGACAGGTTCAGGTAGCCGCCGTCGCTGCCCAGCGCGAAGCCGCGGTGGGCGCTGGCCGAATAGGTGTCGCCGTCGCCTTCGTCGGTGGTGCCGGCGCTGGCGCTGAGACTACCGTTGCCGGCGCCTTTTTTCAGGATAATGTTGATCACGCCGGCGATCGCGTCCGAGCCGTATTGGGCGGCGGCGCCGTCGCGCAGCACTTCGATCGCCTGGATCGCCGACAGCGGAATGGCGTTGATGTCGGTGCCGGCCGAGCCGCGCCCGATGGTCTGCTGCACGTTGACCAGCGCCTGCTGGTGGCGGCGCTTGCCGTTGATGAGCACTAGCAGCTGGTCCGGACCCAGGCCGCGCAGGGTCGCCGGCCGGATGATGTCGGTGCCGTCGCTGACGAAGGTGGTGGTGAAGTTGAACGAGGGGTCGAGGTCTTGCAGCACCTTGCCCAGTTCCAGCGTGCCGGCCGATTGCAAATCCTTGGCGTCGATCAGGCCGACCGGGACCGCCGTGTCGAGCGCGGTCTTGGGCTGGGTGCGCGAACCGAGCACCACGACCTTCGACAGGTTCGGGTCGGCTTCCTGGGCGCCGGCGGGCGCCAGCGCGCCCAGCAGGGCGACGGCCAGCAGGGTTCGTTGCGGCAGTGACTGTTTCCTCATCCTCGCTCCTCGAATGGTTGTGTTGTTATGTCGTCCAGTGCGCTGGACATTATTTGATAGTAGCGATGAGTGTTAATCGGGAAACTATTTATCCCTCTTTTGGTACTGACAAATGTGTCTATTTGGTGAATGCGTCGTGCAAAAACGACGGATCAGCATGTGATGCAACACATTCATGTTTTGCGGGTAGTGCCTTGAGAATAAAGAAATTTTTCCAAGGAAACGTTGCTTTACCGTTCGCGGTACTTTGTTACGTTCTTTAACAAGATTCTTGCGGACGCGCGGCGTAGTAGAGATAGGATGATTGCAAGCCGGTGCAGCAAACCGGAGGCGGCGACGTGGCAGTTCGCGCGCCGATCCGGACCACCGGCGTGCGCAAGTCGCGCGGCAAACGCCGCATTTTGTAGGCAGCACACCATGATCCAGCGACGAACCGACGAGCAGACCGCGCTCGCCACCGAATATGCGTTGTTCCTGGCCGAGACGCGTGGCGTCAAGGCCGGGATGGTGTACCTCGAGAGCTGCAACGTCTCGCGCGAGATCCTGCTGCGCGCAATGCAGGATCCCGCCGCCCGGCGCAGCCGGGAACGGCGCCAACGGCAACGGAACGACTAGCATGAACATCACCCAGCTTTGCAAGCGCTACGGCCTTGAACACTACGGCAGCCTGGAACACGTATGGGACGCGCATAGCGCCAGCGGCATCGTGCTGATGCAGCTGTGGCACGCGCCGAATCAGAAACTGCACGACCACGCGGTGCCCGGCGCACAGCTGCGCGTGTGCTGCCTCGACGCGGGGGCCAGGGCCGACGAAGATAGCGATACCCATGCCGACATGCAGGAAGTGCGCAGCCGCAGCATCGAGGCGCTGGAGCAGGGCGCGCGCGGTTACGCCGCGATGTCGATCCCGCCGGGCGAATCGCGCGGCGTCGGCGCCTGGGCCAAGTACACCAACCTGGAACGGGTATTCCCGGTGCTGGCGCTGGAACGCGCGCCGTGCGGCTCGGTGTACGCGCTGCTCGGCGCGCCGGTGCCGGCGTCCGAACTGGGACAGGCGGGCGAGCAGCAGCACGATCGCGAGCCGTCCGCGGTGCGCCATCCGCTCAGGCCTGGTGGTCGCGCATCCACTCCTTCAAGCCATTGACCCAGTTCTTGGCCGGCAGGTTCAGGCGCCGCTTGATCTCGCCGGCGCGTTCGTACAGCACCGAGAAGTCGATCTCGGGCGCATCCCTGAAAGCCAGCACCACGATGTTCGCATCGTGCACCTCGGGCAGCCACACCACCGCGTCGAACACCTGTTCCATCGTCAGCAGGTTCTTGTCGTAGTTGCTGAAGTCGCCGAACACATTGGTGGTCATCACGCCGCCCGGCGCCAGGCAGTCGTAGCAGCCCTGGTAGAACTCGGGCGAATCGAGCACCGGGCCGCGCGCGTCCTGGTCGTACAAATCGACCTGCAGGGCGTCCACCGTGCCGTGGTTGCGTGGGTCGAGCACGAAGTCGAGCGCGTTCTGTTCGCGCACGTCCAGGCGCGCGTCGTTCTCGGGCAGGCTGAACAGGGCGCGGCAGATCGCGATCACGTTGGGGTTGAGTTCGACCGCGGTCACGCGCGCGTCGGGAAAGCGCGCGTAGCTGAACTTGGTGAGCGCGGCGCTGCCCAGTCCCAGCTGGACGATGTGGCGTGGCGCGTGTTGGAACAGGGTCCACATCATCATCATCTGCACGTATTCGAGCTCGATGGTGTCGGGCTTGGCGATGCGCATCGCGCCCTGCACCCACGAGGTGCCGAGGTGCAGGAAGCGCACGCCTTCGAATTCGTCGATGGTGGCGGGCGGGTGGCCGGGGGCGGCGAATCGCGGGTCGATGGTGCGAGGGGGTTTGGCGGACATGGGTCGAAACGACGGCGAAAAACAAGGACCGATGTTACCAGACGCCCGGCGCCACTTTACGCAACGCCGTTATCGCACCATGCGTCGAAGCCCGGTCGTCCGGTCATGCGTGCATACCACGCCGCCACATGCGGATAGTCGGGCCGCGCCATTGGCGTCATATGCCAGCGGTTGACCGACAGGCCGAGCACGATGTCGGCCAGCGAGAACGCGTCGCCGGCGACGTATGCGCCGCTGCGCGCCAGCTGCGCGTCGAGCAGGCCGACGTGCCGGTTCCAGCCCGCGACGCCGGCTTCGATCTGCGCCGGATCGCGGTGCGCGGCACTGCTGCGCACCAGCGCCATGAAGGCGTAGCGCCAGGCGGTATTGAGTTCGGTCGCCTGCCAGTCCATCCACTGCTCGACCCGCGCCCGCGCCTGCGCGTCGCCCGTTGACGGCAGCAGCGCGGCGCCGCCGTAGCGGTTGCACAGGTAGCGGCAGATCGCGTGCGACTCCCACAGCACGAAGTCGCCATCGACCAGCACCGGCACCATCCGGTTCGGATTGAGCGGCGCGTCGCCGTCTTCCCAGTCGCGGCGTTCATACGGTATATCCAGTTCGGCGCAGGTCCACAGCACCTTGCGCACGTTGATCGAGGTGGACTTGCCGATGATGGCCAGCATGCGATCTCCTTGAGGGTCAGTTGGAAACGGCGCCGGGCAGCGCGGGCAAAAACAGCGTCACGGCCAGCCCGCCGCCGTCGCGGTTGGTAAGAAGGATGCGTCCGCCGTGCGCCTCGGCGATCTCGCGCGCCAGCGCCAGCCCGAGGCCGGTGCCGCTGCGCTTGGTGGAGTAGAAGGGGACCAGGGCCTGGGTCAGCACCGCTTCGCTCATGCCGCTGCCGCGGTCGAACACGTCGATGCGCCACTGGTCCTGCACGCGCCGCAGCTGCAGCTCGACGTCCTCCGGGTTGGATCCCGACTCGTGCGCGTTCTTGAGCAGGTTGAGGAGCGCCTGCTCGACCTGGGCGGCGTCGATCCATGCTGCTTCTTGCGGCAGCGCGCCCTCGATCCGGAACGCCACCTGCGACGCCAGGCGCTCGATCAGCGCGTCCCAATGCTGTGCTTCCAGCCGTGGCGTGGGCAGCTTGGCGAAGCGCGCGTAGCCGAGGATGAAGCTTTCCAGGTGGCGGGTGCGCTCGCCGATGGTTTGCAGGATCTGCGGCAGGCGCTCGACCTGGCCGCGCCGCACCAGCTCCGCGCCCGAATGCGCGAGCGAGGCCAATGGCGCCAGCGAGTTGTTGAGTTCATGGCTGATCACGCGGATCACCTTCTTCCAGGTCTGCACTTCCTGGCGCCGCAGTTCGGTCGTCAGGTGGCGCAGCAACAGCAGTTCGTGGCGCCGGCCGTTCAGGGTGAAGGTGTTGCGCGCCAGGTGGTAGACCTCCTCAGTCTCGCCTTCGCCGGCGCTGAACAGGCCGTCACCACCGCGCGCCAGCGCTTCTTTCAGGGCCGGCGAGGCGCCGTCCAGCACCGCGCCCAGCGCGTGGCCTTCCAGCTTGCGGCCGTGCGCCAGCAGGTGGCGCGCCGCCAGGTTGGCATAGACGATGGCGGCGTTGCCGATATTGGTAGTGCGGCCGGCGGCAGGATCGGCCACCAGCAGCATTGACACCGGTGTGTTCTGCACCATGGTGTCGAGCAGCAGTTCGCGCTGGGCCAGGCCCAGGCGCTGTTCGCGCAGCACGCTGCCAAGGCGGTTGTGGGCGGCGACCAGGTCGCTCAGTTCATCGTTGTGGGGCCAATGCAGGCTGAAGGAAAAGTCGCCGTCGCGATAGCTGTCCACCGTGCTCTCGAGCGCGCGAAACAGCGACATGATCGGCTGCACCTGCGTGCGCAGCGTGATCATCGCCACCGGCAGCATGCAGGCCAGGCAAGCCGCCGCTACCAGCAGCGGGTGGCCGGGGAACAGGGTATCCAGGCCGAGCGCGGCGCAGATGCCCAGCGCCAGCAGGGTGCCGACCAGCGCCGACAAGCGCGTCACCAGCGACAGGCGAATTGCGCCGGCGCGCGCCTCGCCGCGGCTCATGGACGCGCGATGCCGAGCCGCTCCATGCGGCGGTACAGCGCCTGGCGCGACAGGCCCAGGTCACTCGCGGCCTGCGCCACCACGCCGCCGGCGCGGGCCAACGCCTGCACAATGGCGTCGCGGTCGGGTTCCGCTTCCTGCGCCGGCAGGCTGGCCGGCGGCAGGCCGAGGTCCACCACCTGCACCGTGGCGCCGCTGCCGAGCAGGCCGGCGCGCGCCATCACGTTCTTCAGTTCCCGCACGTTGCCGGGCCAGGCGTGCGCCAGCAGCGCCGCTTCGCTGGCCGGGTGCAGCGTCTTGCCCGGCGCCAGGAAGGCGCGCGCCAGCGGCAGGATGTCGCCCGGCCGGCTGGCGAGCGGCGGCAGGTGCAGCTCGATCAGATTCAGGCGGTAGTACAGGTCTTCGCGGAAAGTCCCGGCGCGGATCATGGCCTTCAGGTCGGCGTTGGTGGCGCTGATCACGCGCACCTTCACCTGGCGCTCGCGGTTCGAGCCGAGGCGCTCGAAGCGGCCGGTCTCCAGCACCCGCAGCAGTTTCATTTGCCCTGCCGGCGGCAGGTTGCCGATCTCGTCGAGGAACAGGGTGCCGCCGTCGGCCGCCTCGAACTTGCCTTCGCGCGCCTTCGCCGCCCCTGTATAGGCGCCGGCGTCGGCGCCGAACAGTTCGGCCTCGATCAGTTCGGACGGCAGCGCGCCGCAGTTGAGCACCACGAAGGGACCGGCGGCGACCTGCGAATTGGCCTGGATGATCTCGGCGATGCGTTCCTTGCCGGCGCCGTTCGGCCCGGTGATCAATACCGGCACGTCGGCGCGCGCGACCTGGCAGGCCAGGTGCAGCACGCGCTCGGTGGCCGGGTCTTGCCACACCAGGCCGCGCAGGTCGAAGCGTTGTTCCAGCTCGCGTTTGGCCTTGTGCTCGCGCTGCAGGCGCGGCGCCAGTGCGCGGTTGGCCTGGCCCAGCTCGACCAGGTTGGTGACGGTGGCCAGCAGGCGCTCGTCGTTCCACGGCTTGGGCAGGTAGTCGGCGGCGCCCAGTTTCACCAGGTCGACCGCCGCGTCGAGGTGGGTCCAGGCGGTAAGCAGGATCACCGGCAGGTCCGGGTGGCGGCGGCGGATCTCGCGAAACAGCGCCACGCCTTCTTCGCCCGAGGTGGTGTCGGCCGTGAAGTTCATGTCCTGGATCACCAGGTCGACCGGCTCGCGGCCAAGGACCGCCAGGCCTTCTTCGGGCGAGGCGGCGCTGATCGACGCGATGTCGTGCAGCGAAAACAGCACGTCGAGCGCGACCGCGACGGCGGCATTGTCGTCAATGATGAGAACCGTGGGCATGGCCGCTAGCATAGCACCGGCGCGCGACTATGCGCTGCGGGTGGCCAGCGCCGGCGAGATGCCGGCCGCGCGCCACGCCGGACCATACGCGGCGGCGATGCCGAGCGCCCACAGCACGACCGCGCCGCCGGCCAGGTAGCCCAGCGGCAGGCGTTCCATCTCGAGCCGGTTCACCAGCAGCTGGTTCAGGCCGATCCCGAGCAGCACGCCGCCGAACACGCCGGCGCTGGTGATCAGGACATTCTCGGTAATGAAGTAGCGCACGATGTCGCGCTTTCTCGCGCCCAGCGCGCGCCGCACGCCGATCTGCTTGCGGCGCTGGTTGACCCACAGGCTGGCCATGCCGACGATGCCGCCGGCGGTGATCAACAGCAGCAGCACGCTTACTACCACCAGGGTCCACGACAATGCGACGTCGGCGCGGTAGCGCGCCGCGCGCAGTTCGTCGATCGTGCGGGTGTGGAGGATGACCGGATCGCCCGATGCCTTGCGCAGGGCGTCTTCGGCGTCGCGGATCACCCGCTCGCGCTGACCGGGTGCGGCGCGTACGGTGTAGGTGGCGCCACCGGCGCCATACTCGCGGCGCGGCACGATGATCGACATTTCGCCACGCTCGCCGATGTTGGCGTTGTGGTCCTGCAGCCGTTCGACCACGCCCACCACCGGGATGCCCATCGCGTCCTCGCCCATGCCGATGTAGAGCGTCTTGCCAACCGTCGCTTGGTTCGGCCATAGCCTGGCGGCCAGCGCGCGGGTGAGCATCACCGCACGCGGCGTGTCGCGCGACCCCATCGGGATGTCGACGTATTCTGCTGCGCTGAAATCGCGGCCCTCGGCAAGGACCAGGCCCCAGGCCTGCACTACCGAATCGGCGACGCTGTAGGTCGACGCCACGGCCGATTCGCGGGTCTGGCTGCGCTCGACCGCGACAGTGGTGTTCCAGCCCGAGTTCGACATCGGCAGCTGGCCGACATTGGCCACCGACACCACGCCCGGCACCGCGCGCAGCGTGGCGATCTCGCGGTTCTGGTTGGCCAGATCCTGCTCGGGGCCGTCGCCGCGCAGGTGGCTGATGTTGATGGTGAACACCGCGTGTTCATCGGCGATGCCGCTCGGGCGCGCCGCCGCGGCGCGCCGCTCGCCCACGATGTGCAGGGCGTTGGCCAGGATCGCCAGGCTGAGGGCGACCTGCAGCGCCACCAGGATCGGGCCGGTCTTGTTGCGCATCAGGCTTGAGAGGATGGGACGGATTTCCATGCTGATTCTCCGTGAGGGTTCCGTGAGGTTTCCGTGACTATTGGGACTTGAGCTGCAGCGCCGGCGTCACCTGGCAGGCGCGCCAGGTCGGCAGCAGCCCGGCCACCAGCGCCGCCAGCACCGACAGGGCGAAGGTGAAGGCCAGCATCGCCAGGTCCATGCGCGCTACCGCCGCCATCGCGCTGCTCTGCAGCGACAGCAGGGCCAGCGCGCCGAAGGCCAGCAGCAGGCCAAGCACGCCGCCGGCCAGGCCGATCACCGCGCTCTCGGTCAGGAACTGGCGGAAGATGTCCGTGCGCGACGCCCCCAGCGCGCGCCGGATGCCGACTTCGGAAGCGCGCACCGAGAACTTCGCCAGCAGCAGGCCGATGGTGTTGACCAGGCACAGGGCCAGGAAGCCGAACGCCAGCCAGGCCGACAGCTTGTTGTCCTTGCCGACTACCTTCATGTGCACCAGCCATTCCGGCACGTCGTACAACTCGTTGGGGGCGTTGCGCTTCATGCGGCCAAGCCTGCGCTGGTCGGCGGCGTAGTTGTCGAGCCAGGCCTGCAGGTCTGCGCGGTCCGCGCTGGACGCGGTCTCGAACCAGAACTGGAGCCAGGTGCATTCCGAGCGCAGGATGCCCTCGAAGCCAGGATCGGAACGCGCACTGCAGCTCATGCCGCCGTTGTGCGAGCTCTTGTGCCGGATTGCCGACGCCAGGGGGATGAACAGGTCTTCGTTGACGCCGAACTTGCGGCCGCTCTGCAGCTGGTAGTAGCGCGGCTGCGGCGACCAGGCGCCGATCACGCCGATCACGGTGAACGGCGCATCCAGCAGGCGCACCTGGCGCCCGATCGGGTTGGCGTCGCCGAACAGCTTTTCGGCCATCTCACGGCTGAGCACCACCACGTCGGCGCCGCGCGCGTCGTCGGCCTCGCTCCACGGCCCGCCGTACACGAACGGGACGTCGAACATGGCGAAGAAGTCGCGCGTGGGCGCCATCCCTTCGGTCCAGAATGGCTCGATCTGCTTGTCGGGCGGTTCGATCACGGCGGCGATGCCGTACATGCCGGTGCGGCGCACGCCCTGGCCGCTCTTGAGCAGATTGACGACATCGATGTAGGTGAGCTGGTCGTCCGGCCGTTCATGGCCCGGATCGTAGTTTTCGGCCGGCCGGTTATCCAGCACCGGCGCGAACAGGCGCGTGCTTTTCTGCGGAATCGGGTCGCCCGACATCATGTGCAGGATGGTCAGCGTGGACACGCTGGCCGCCACGCCGATGGCCAGGGTCAGCACCATCAGCGTGGTCAGGACCGGGTTGCGGCGCAGGCTGCGCACGCCGAGCTTGAAGTAGTAGCCGAACATGATCGCTTCCTTATGCCGGAACTGCGGCCGGGACCGGGCTGTCGGCCAGCGACGGCGCCCGCCGCACCAGGTCCGACACCTGGCCGTCGATGATGTGCACGTTGCGCTGGGTGCGCACCGCCAGTTCCGGGTCGTGGGTCACCATCAGGATGGTGGTGCCGGCGGCGTTGATCTGCTCCAGCAGATCCATCACGCCGCGCGCCATCTGCGTATCGAGGTTGCCGGTCGGTTCGTCGGCCAGCAGCAGCTTGGGCGAACCGGCCAGTGCGCGCGCGATCGCCACCCGCTGCTGCTGGCCGCCCGACAGTTCTGCGGGATAGTGCTTCATGCGCGAGGCCAGGCCGACCTTGGCCAGCGCATCTTCAATTCTCTCTTTGCGTTCGCGCGCATTGAAGCCGCGGTAGCGCAGCGGCACGTCGACGTTGTCGAACAGGTTCAGGTCCGGGATCAGGTTGAAGCCCTGGAAGATGAAGCCGAGCTTCTCGTTGCGCAGGCGGCTGCGGGCATTGTCGTCCAGGCCTTTCACGTTGACGCCGTCGAGGATGTATTCGCCGTCGGTGAATTCTTCCAGCAGGCCGGCGATGTTGAGAAAGCTGGTCTTGCCCGAGCCCGACGGGCCGGTGACGGTGACGAATTCGCCCGCGTTCACCTGGATCTCGAAGCCGCGCAGGGCGTGGGTCTCGATCATGTGGGTGCGGTACACCTTGCTCAGGTTGGACATGCGCAGCATGGTTGTGCTCCTTGTTCTGGTGTTGGATGGCTAGTTAATGGATACACGTTCGGCATTCTTGAAGGCGTCGGTGCCGGACACCACGACCTGGTCGCCCGGTTTCAGGCCCGCCAAAATCTCGACCGCCGACAGGCTGGTGGCGCCGATCCGGATCGGGGTGCGCACCGCGACGCCGTCGCGCACCACGTAGGCATGGCGTCCGCCTTCGCTTTCGACGAAGGGGCCGCGCTGCACCGTCAGGACGTTCGGCTTCTCTTCGATCAGCAGGCGCGCGGTGACGCGCTGGCTCTGGCGCAAACCTTTCGGCTGTTCGCCGTCGAAGCGCACCCGCGCCAGCACCTGGTTCTTGACCACCTCGGGCGACAGCGCCGACAGCTTGCCGCTGGCCTGGCCGGCGGGCAGCGTGATCACGGCGTTCATGCCCAGCCCCAGGTCGGCGGCATAGGTCTCGGGCACCTCGAGTTCGACTTCGAGCTTGGACAGGTCGACCAGCGTCATCAGGGGCGCATTGGCCGTCACCACCATGCGGTGCTGGACGTTCAGGGTGCCGATGAAGCCGTCGACCGGCGCCCGTACCGTGAGTTCGTCGACGCGGCGCTGGGCGTTGGCCATCGACAGCCGCGCGCGTTCCAGCTCGTTGGCCTTGGTGCGGATCGCCAGCGCCACGTCATCGCCTTCCAGCGCCGCCGCCTGCGCCGCGTGGCTGGCGCGGATGCCGGCCGAGTTCACGGCGTCCCTGGCCTTCTGGTAGTCGATCTTGGCGATGATGCCGACCGTGCCCACGCTGTCGTAGCGTTCCAGCGTGCGCTGGGCCGACAGGCGCTCGATCTCGGCGGTGTCGGCTTCGCGCTGGGCCAGCAGCTTCTGCTTGCGCGACAGGATCTGCTGGCGCGCCACCTCGGCTTTCAGTTGTTCGTAGCTCGAGGTCTCGCGCTTGAGGGCGTCGGCCAGGTCGGGCGACTCGAGCACCGCCAGCACGTCGCCCTTCCTGACGGTGTCGCCGGCGGCGACCTGCAGGTTGACGGTGGCGGGCGCGGTGGAATACAGCGTCGGACTGACGGCGGCCACCACGCGGCCGTTGACGGCGGCGTCGCGCACCAGCGTGCCGCGCCCGACTTCGGCGATGCGCAGGCGGCTGGCGGAGACGGAGTGCTGGCTGCCGTTCCAGGAGGCGAACAGCAGGGCGCTGACGGTCGCCAGCGCGACGGCGACGGCGGCCAGCAGGGCGGGGCGCTTGTACTTGTGCGCGGGCGAGGCGGTGAGGACGGTGTCCTGGTGGGCGGTATCGCGGATCATGGTTGTGTGCAGTAACGACGGTTGATGGTCGTTATTGCACGAACCGTGCCAGCGATCAGGTCATTGATTCATAAAGAAAAACCGGACGGACAACGCTGTCCGCATTGTCCGTCCGGTCAGGTGGCGGTCGCCCGCGGACACTGCGCTGTCCGCGTTGCCTTACTTCTGTGGCTGCTGCTTCTGCGCGTACTTGCCGACGATCTCGCCCTTGGCCAGCACGTGGCCGCGCATCGCCTGCAGCACCTGATCCCGATCCGCCCCGAACGGCACGTCCAGCATCTTGTCCAGCGCATAGACCTGGAAGTGATAGCGATGCGCCGCTTCGCCCACCGGTGGCTTGGGACCGTAGTAGCCCGGCGCCCCGCGCGTGGTGCGGCCCTGCAGCACGCCGTCCGGATCGGACAGGCGCGCCTGTTCCTGCACGCCCTCCGGCACGCTGGTGATATTCGCCGGGATGTTCCACATCACCCAGTGCACGAACGGCGTCACCGGCCTGGCGTCCGGATCTTCCATGACGATCGCGTATGACCTGGCGCCGGCCACTGCTTTCCACGACAGCGCCGGCGACACGCCGTCGGCATACTCGGTATAGCGGTCGTCCATCATGCCGTTGGCGGCGAAGCTGGACGAGGTGACCGACAGCTGGCCCCTGGCTTCGGTCTCGGGACGCTTGTTCGCCAGCGGCACGTTGTTGCCCTTGTTGACCTGGTCCTGCATCGGCTTGGCCGGCGCGACGGGCGGCGTGCCGCCTTTGCCGCCCGTATAGGCAACGCGGTAGATCACGCCGTTGGCGTCGTCCGCCATCAGCAGCGAACCATCTTTCGCCATCGCCAGTCCGACCGGACGCGCGATATGGGTCTTGCCGCCGTCGGTCAGGAAGCCCGTCACGAACGGCTCGACCGATTTGGCCTGGCCGTTCTCGAAGCGCACGCGCACGATCTCGTAGCCCGACGCCGGCACCCGGTTCCACGAGCCGCGCATGGTCACAAAAGCGTCGCCCTGGTATTCGGCCGGGAAGGCGCTGCCGGCGCCGAACACCCACTGCATCGGCGCCGCGTGCGCGGTGTAGCCGACCACCATCGGCGTGCTGCGCGCCTTCCATTCTTCTTTCGTGATCTCGCCCACCGGCGTGCTTTGGGGGTAGATGTCGCCCTTGCCGTAGACGTGCGGCCAACCGTATTGCTTGCCCAGCTCGATCTTGTTGACCTCCTCCGGCTGCACGTCGTCGCCCAGGAAGTCGATGCCATGGTCGAAGCCCCACAGCTCGCCCGTGGTCGGGTGCCAGGCGAAGCCGATCGTGTTGCGCAGGCCGCTGGCGAAGATGGTGCGGCTCTTGCCGTCCGGGGAGATACGCAGCATGGTCGCGTTCTCGACGTTGCTCTCGTTGCAGGTGTTGCAGGTGCTGCCCACGCTCAGGTACAGCATGCCGTCCGGGCCGAAGGCCATGGTGCGGTTGGCGTGCTGGCCGGCGTCGGGCAGGTCGCCGACCAGCATCTGCAGCTCACCCAGGCGGCCGTCGCCCTGGATCGGCGCCACGAACAGTTCCTTGGCGGTGACCAGATACAGCTTGTTGTCGCGGATCGCCAGCCCGTGGGCGCCGGCGCGGTTCGCCACCGCGATCGCCGGACCGTCGGCGCGGCCGTCGCCGTTGGCGTCGCGCAGCAGCATCACGTCGCCCTGGTCGCGCCGGCTGACGTAGACGTCGCCGTTCGGCGCCACCGCGATGATGCGGGCGTTCTTCAGGCCCGTGGCGAACGCGCTCACCGTGAAGCCGGGCGGCGCCTTCAAGGCCTTGATGCGCTCCGGCGTGGCGTCGACCTTGTTCGGCTTCCAGACGTTGATATTGGTGGAGAATTTGGTGCCGTCGCCCTGCTGGGCGGTGGCGGCGCCGAACGCCAGGCTTAGCGCGGCTGCGAGCGAAACGCGTTTCATGAGGCCTGCCTTTCTTGGTCGTGATCGTTGTCGTGGGAGGTGTGCTCAGCGATCGTGCCAGAGGCGGACTCGGCGGTATGTGGGGAAACGTACATTGTCAGTCCGATAGCGCCATGCGCAGCGGGTAATTCGTCGCGCCACCTGTTTTCGATCTTGCAACTCAGCAAGGGCGGCCGTATGTTGGAGCTGCAACCGGCGCCGCCGGCCCCTCCAGAGGACACACGTTGTCGTTGTTCGACCGCCTGCAACACCTGTGGCGCAGCATTGCGCCCGCTCCATCGCCGCTGCCGCGGCACTTCTTCACGCCGCTCGAGGTCGGCCAGCTGCACCGGATCCGCGGCGTCGCCGCCACCTGCATCGACGACCAGACCTGGGACGACCTGCTGCTGCCGTCCTATGAAGACATGCTGGCGCCGGAGGCCAGCATCTTCGGCCGTCAGATGCTGCACTGGCGCCTGCGCATCGGATCGACCGACGAAGAATGCGCGGCGCAGCGCGCCCGCATTGAGCTGCTGCTGCAGGATCCGGCGCGCCTGGACCTACTTGACGCCGGCTTGCACACGCTGCGCCATGCCGACGCCGAGGTGGCGGGATTGCTGTTCCAGGGCGATGCGCCGCCTGCGCCGGCCTGGGCGCGCTGGCTCTGGCTGCTGCCGCTGGCGCTGCTGATGTCGCTCGCGGCGCTGGTCACCCAGCCGCTGGGCTGGATGCTGACGTTCGGCGTGCTGGCGCCCTTGGTGGCGCTGCAGATCCGCTACCACCGCCGGGTCGAGGCGTGGGACGCCACGCTGCGCTCCCTGCATGCGCTGCTGGGCGCCACGGCCTCGCTGGGCAAGCTGGGCGGGCCGCTGCTGGCGCCGTTCGAGGCTGCGCGAGCGCGTGCCGAACGGCTGCACCTGCGCCTGGCGCAGCCACTCTACACGCGCATGATCCCGGGCGCGAAGCAGTATGCCGACTGGTTCGCGGCGGCCAATGTGGCGCGCTATTTTCGGACAGCGCGCCTCGTGGCGGCCGAAGGCGACTTGCTGCGCACCTGCTATCTGGCGTGCGCCGCTCTCGAGGCGGACGTGGTGCTGGTGCGGCACCTGCAGGCGCAGGAGCGCTGGTGCTGGGCCGAACGCGGGGCGGCGCGCGAGCTGGCGCTGGAGAACGGCGTGCATCCGCTGATGCCGCAGCCGGCCGCCCTGTCGGTCAGTCTGGTGGGGCGGGGCGCGTTCGTCTCGGGCCAGAACGCATCGGGCAAGAGCACCTTCCTGCGCATGGTGGGGCTGAACCTGATCGTGGCGCGCGCATTCGGTTTCTGCTATGCGGACCGGGCGCGCTTGCCGGCGCTGCCGGTGCGCGCCAGCATGCAGAACGAGGATTCGCTGCTGGGCGGCGAGAGCCTGTACATGGCCGAGCTGCGGCGCGCGCGCGAATTGCTGGAGGCGGCGCAGGCCGTCCCCGGCATCTGCCTGATCGACGAGGTGTTCCGCGGCACCAACCACCTCGAATCGGTGTCGGCGGCGGCCGCGGTGCTGGAAGAACTGGCGGCGTGCGAGCTGGTGCTGGTGTCGTCGCACAACCTGGTGCTGGCGTCGCTGCTGAAGGAACAGCTGGCGCCGTTCTTCATCGACACCGTCGGCGGCAAGCCGGTGCTGAAGCCGGGTGTGCTGCGCAATCCGAACGGGATCGCGCTGCTGGCGACGCAGGGGTTTGGTGCTCGTGTTGAGGAAAGGGCCGCCGAGGTGGCGCGCTGGTTGAGCGCCCACCTCGCCGAACCGGCGGACGGCGCGCCCGAACTGCGGCGCGCGTGATGCTGCTGTCTTACTTGTCGTCGTCCAGTTTCAAGGCCCTGGCAATATCATCCCACGCCACCGCCTTGTAGTTCTGCGACGCATCCGGCATGCGCTTGAAGCCGTCGTGCACCACCAGCATGCCGCGCGCGTACGGGCCGCCCAGGTTCTTCGAAGTCACTTCCAGGCCATCGGTTTCCGACGCGCCGTCGATGCCATTGACCGCGTCGACGCCGATGCGGAAGGCGCCGCGCACCTTGAACGGCGGGGCCGCGTCGAACACCACGTAGCTGCTGTTGCCCTGGCTCGAGACCACCAGGTAGCTCCTGTCGACGCCGTGATAGATGCCCATGCCTTCGATGTCGTCGTGCAGCCAGTCGCCCACCGGCATCACCATCTTCAGCGTGGCCGGCTCATTGGCCCTGGCCGAGGTCACCCACAGGCCGTGGTCTTCCTCGCCCACGAACAGCAGGCCGCTGCGGTCGTCGGCCACGCAGCCTTCGGGCTGGGTCGCGACCTTGAAGCTGCGTGCCAGGCGGGCGCCGAACTTGCCGTTGCTGCGCGTGATCTGGTAGTGCTCGTAGCGGCCGTCCTTGGCGTTGACGAAAGCGTCCATGCCGCCCTCCGCCGTGCGGTACACGCAGGTGCCGTAGATGTCGTCGAGCGTGGTCGGCAGGCGCGCGGCTTCGGTCAAGGTTCCTTTGCCGTCGATGGTGTACAGCACCATGCTGCTTTCGTCGCGCTGGGTGGCCAGCGCCAGGTCGAAGCGCTCGTCGCCGAAGCGCAGGTCCTGGCGCAGGTCGACGTTGTTCAGGCGGCCGGAGGCCAGGAACTGGGTCTGCTTGCCCTGCAGGTCGTACACCAGCATGCCCTGCTTCTTGTTGGTGCCGAGGATGCGCGATTGCGTCGGATCGGTCGGGTGCACCCAGATCGCCGGATCGTCGGCGGCGTCGCCCAGCTGTGCGACGGGCTCGGTCTGCATGCGCGGCAGCACGATCGGCAGCGCGCGCGCTGGCTTGGTGCCGGCGTTCCACGACAGCGCCGGCGTCTGCCAGCCCGATTTGGTCTGCACCATCAGGCGTGCGTTGGCATCAAATGCCACCAGTTGTTTTGCGCCGAGCGCACGCGCCGGCAGGGCGCGCCAGTCGTCGCCGTCGCGGCGCCAGGTGTGCAGGTCGCCTTTTTCGTCGATCGCGGCCAGGCCGCCCGGCAGCACGGCCAGCGACGTGATCTCTTCCTTCAGCTTGCCGTGCGGCGCGCGCAGCGCCACCGCCTGGCGCGCCGACGGGCCTTCGGCGCTGGCGCCGTAGGCCCAGATGCCCATGCCTTCCTCGGCCACGAACAGCGTGTCGTGGGCGTCGTCGACGCGGCATTGCTCGACGCCGTTCGGCAGCGCCAGGCGGCGCACCAGGCGGTGTGGGCTACCGATCAGCCATTGCTGCGCCTGGCCATCCGGGCCGACCAGGAAGGCGTAGTCCAGGCCTTGCGCGTCGCGGTACAGGCAGGCCGCTTCCAGGCCAAAGCCGGTTTCCGGCACCGGGGGCAGCGCGCTCAGGGTGCCGGCCTTGAGGTCGACCCGCACCGGCTGCGCGCGCTCGGCGTTGGAGTCGACCACCACGGCCAGCGCGCCGCCGTCGATGGCGCGCAGGTCGAGCCGCTCGGCGCGGATCGGCAGACTGGCGCGTTCGGCGCCGTCGGCGCCGATCAGGCGCAGGGCGCGCTTGTCGAGCGCCAGAAACCCGCCGCCTGGCAGCGCCGCGATTTCTTCGGCCTTGTCGAGCGCCGCCGGCACCTTGCTTGCAGGAGCTGCCAGCGCAGCGCCGTGCAGCGCCGCCAGGATGATGAGAGAAACTGCCTTTTTCATTAGAAGATGCTCGCTTTCAGGCCGATCTTGTAGGTGCGGCCGTATTGTTCGAATTGCGCGTTGCGCGACTTGTCGCCCATGTAGACGTAGTATTTTTCGTTGTTCAGGTTGCTGGCATCAAAAGTAAGCTGCCAGCGCTTGCCGATCTTGTACGACATCGAGAAGTCGAGCTGCTTCTGGGTGTCGACGTAGCGGTCTTGCGTGGCGTCGAGCACGTCCTCGCCCAGTTCGAGCAGGTAGGGCGACTTGTAGTTCATCGCCAGGCGCGCGCTGAACGGGCCGGCTTCGTAGCCGAGCATCAGGTTGCCGATGCGGTTCGACTGGCCCGGCATGCGGATACTGCGTGAACCACGGCCACCGTCGCCATCGGCGCTGTCGACATTGGCGCGCGAGGTCGAGATGCTGCCGTTGATCCCCACCAGCAGGCCGTCGAACGGCGCCGGCAGCATGCGCAGCGGCTGCTGCCAGGCCAGTTCGATGCCGCGCACGCGCGCCTTGTCGCCGTTGGCGTACGAGATGGCGCTCGAGAACTCAGCCCAATCTCCGCTGCCGGCCAGGTCGGTGGCGTAGGTGAAGTCGCGGATTTCCTTGTTGAAGACGTAGGCCGACATTACGCCGTCGTTGCCGATCACGCGTTCGATACCGAGGTCCAGGTTGTGCGAGCGCAGCGGCGCCAGGTCCGGATTGCCGATGGTGGCTTCGTCGTCGCCGTCCAGGCTCACGCCCGGCGCCAGCTGGGCGAAGTTGGCGCGCACCACCGAGTTGCTCCAGGCCGCGCGCACGCTGGTCTTCTGGTCGACGTCATAACGCAGGTGCATGCCCGGCAGCCAGTTGGTGTACGAGCGCGCTGCTTCGCGCGGCGTCACTTCGTCCTCGTCGGTCACTTGCGAGCCATCGGCCCCGAAGCGGGTGTGTTCGGCGCGTACGCCGGCCAGCAGCGACCAGGCGCCGCGGCGCAGGCCGGCCTGCAGGTAGGCGGCGTCGATGTCTTCCTTCAGCACGAAGTCGTCCAGCGCCGAATCGACGATCACGCGCGCATTGGCGCGGTTCAGGCCTGCCAGGCGGGCGCGCACCAGGGCCGGGTCGATGGCGTAGCCGATCGGGCCGAATTTGTAGTCGAGCTGGCGGTTGCCGATGAAGTCCGTCAGCGAATTGCCGCCGGGGCCCCAGTAGTCGCCGTCTTCCGGGTCGTCGCTGCCGAATTCGTAGGCTTCGGTGTCGGTCTTCTTGTCGCGGCGGGTGGTCTTGGCGCCGAATTTCACCGTGCCGCTCCAGTCGCCGGCATCGAACTCGCGTTGCAGGTCCAGGCGCAGCTGATTGGTGGTGTCCTTGGCGTAGGCGCGTTCCAGCGCGAACGAATCGAGTTCGTAGTTGGCGGCGTCAAAGGCGGCGCCTGGCGCGATCAGGTGCGGGGCGCGGGTGTTGTTGAAGCCGACGCCTTCGACACTGTCGATGCCCTTGAAGCGTGCATCGGCGATCGCGTCCGGTGTTTCGTCGGTGGCGCGGCTGCTGGCCGCTTCCAGGTGCAGCTTCCAACCGTCGCCGAAGCGGCGGTCGAAGGCGCCGGTGAGCGAGCGGATCTCTTGCGTGTATTTTCGTTGACGCAGGCGGCGTTCCAGGCTGGCGGTGTCCGTTTCTCCTTCCAGCACGCCGTCTTCGTTGTCTTCAAAGTCGCCGACGGTCAGGCGGTCGCGCGACTCTTCGTCCGAGAAGCGGCTGATGAAGCCGCGCAGGGCGAAGCTGGTGGCTGCGTCCGGACGGTAATCGAGGTTGATGGCGCCGGCGCGGCGTTCGCGCGTCGGCAGGTAGTCGCGCAGCTCGAAGCCGGCCAGGCGCTGGCCATTCCAGTCACCGCCGGTTTCCACGTTGTCCGAACCGAACTTGCGCTTCTCGCCCGAGATGCCGGCGGCGATGCCGAGTTTGCCGTCCATGAAGCGCTGCGCCCACAGCAGGTTGGCGCTGGGGCTGTTCTGGCTCGTATTCGTGTCGTGGCCGGCGGCGGCGCCGACGCTCAGCAGGGTGCCGGGCAGGTCGAACGCGGACAGGGTTTTCACTTCGACCGTGCCGCCCAGCGAGTTGGCGTCCATGTCGGGCGTGAGCGACTTGGTCACTTCCAGCGAGCGCACCAGGCCGGCGGGCAGCACGTCGAGCGCCACCGCACGGCGCGTGGCTTCGGGCGAGGGCACCAGGGCGCCGTTGATGGTCACCGCGTTGTAGTCGGCGTCCAGGCCGCGCACCACCACGTAACGGCCTTCGCCCTGGTCGCGCTGGACCGACACGCCCGGCATGCGCGCCAGCGCTTCGGCCGCGTTCTTGTCGGGCAGGTGGCCGATGTCGTCGCTGCTGACGACGCTGACGATATTGTCGGCCTGCTCCTGGACGGCGATGGCGCGCGCCAGGCTGGCGCGCTGGCCGGTGATGACGACGCTCGGCTCGGCGGCGTGGACGCCGGCGGCAGCGAGCAGGCTGGCGGTGATGGCGGGGAGGGCAAAGTGGCGCATGGGCGACTCGGGTTGATTGGAATGCGGCGGATTCTGGCGTCCGGATATGACGTATTGGTGACGCTTGGGTGACGCCACCCCGCGCATTGCCGCCCGCGCAGGCCGGATGAGCCAAATTGACTCGCCCGGGCAAGGCGCGCAACCCATGGGATGGCACGCCAATTGGTTTCAGGTGCAATGTGATGAGCTGTTTTGACCCTGTGCCGCCGCGCCACGGCTTTGCCATCCTGTCATTACGCCGTCATCTGGCTGCGCTATGGTCGGCGGATTTCCCACCCGGCCTTCCATCCATGAGCGTCGTCGCCCGCCACATCGTCCTGCTTGCCGGCCTGCTGGCCAGCTTCACCCTGCTGTTCATCGTCGCCGGCACGCCGATCCCGGTCGCCGAATGGGACTGGATCGACGTCGCCAGCGAAGGCGGCACCGCGCTGCTGGGAGCGATCTGGTGCCTGATCGTCCTGAGCAGCCGCCCCGACGGCCGCGTGACGCGCCTGCTGGCCGGCGGCCTGGCCTGCATCATGCTGGGCTCCTGGGCCGACTGCATGGACGAATTCATCGACGTCGAGAAAGCGGCGTTGTGGGACAACGCGCTGGAAATGCTGGTACCGCTGGGAATGGTGATCCTCACCGCCGGCATGGTCTACTGGCGCCACGAGCAGGCCAACCTGTCCGACCACATGCGCAAGCGCGAGCGGCTGTTCCGCAGCCACCGGCCGTTCGACCGCATCACCCAGCTGGCCGATGCCGCCTACCTGCGCGAGCAACTGCGCCTGGAAAGCCGCAACGACGGGCCATGCGCGCTGGTGCTGTTCGACATCGACGACTTCCACCGCATCAACCGCGAACACGGCCAGGGCGAGGGCGACCGCGCACTGCAGGCGGTGGCGCACATGCTGCTGCTGAATTTGCGCAACGACGACCTGCTGTGCCGCTACGCGGGTGACCGCTTCGCCGTGCTGATGCCGGGCCTGAACCAGTATGAAGGCGAGGACGCCGCACGCCACCTGTGCCGCATGGTTGGCGCGATGCGCCACCACGCCGGCAGCCGGCGCGTGACGATCACGCTGCGTCACGGCTGCGCCGATGCGCATGGCGCGCCGGATGCGTTGCTGGCCGCCCTGTGCCGCCAGATGGACGCCGTGTGATCGCCTGGCAGCCGGCCGCCGAACCCGCGATCCCGGCGCGCCTGCAGCCGGCGCTGGCGCTGGAATACGGCCGCTCGCACGACTTGACCGACGCGGTGCTGCTGCGCGAGACAGATTTACCCGCCGAGCCGGCGCCGGACGCGCTGGTCTCGCCCAGCCAGTACCTGCAGCTGCTGGCGAACACGCTGCGTGGGCTGGACAGTCCCGACACCAGCTTCATGCTGGGCCAGTTGATGCTGCCGGGGCACGACGGCGCGGCCAGCCACGCGCTGGTGCAGGCGCCAAATTTGCGCGCGCTGCTCGAGACGCTGTGCCGCTTCCATGCGCGTCTGACGCCGCTCTTGCGGCCGCGTTTCGAGACCTGGGACGGGGTGGCGCTGCTGTACTGGGTCGATGCCTACGGCGCGCCGAGCCTGCGGCCGGCCCTGGTCGAGATGCACATGACGGCGCTGGTGGCGCTGTGCCGCTGGCTCGGCGGCGAGCGCCTGCCGTGGCGCTTCTGCTTCAACCGCGGCGCGCCGCGCCACGTCGAGCAGCACCAGGTGCACCTGGGCGCCGACCTGCGCTTCGGCTGCCAGCTCGACGCCATGCTGGTCGACGCGGCCTGGCTCGACCGGCCGTGGCCGCGCGCCAGCGAGATGGCTGCGCGCCTGGCGCTGCAGGCGACCGACGGTGAGCCGGCGCGCGCGCCGGGGCTGACGGCGGCGCTGTACGACTATCTGCTCGAGCATGTCTGCGCGTCGCCCACGCTGGAGCGTACCGCGGCCGACTTCGGCGTCAGCCCGGCCACCTTCAAGCGCCAGCTGCTGCGCCACCACACCCACTTCCAGGGCGAACTCGATCAGGTGCGCACCCACGTGGCGCTGTGGCTGTTCCAGGTGCGGCGCGCCGACAACGAAGAGGTGGCGCGTTATCTCGGCTTTCACGACGCCGCCAACTTCCGCCGCTCGTTCAAGCGCTGGACCGGATTGACGCCAGGGCCGATCCGGGCCGCGCTCGACGGAGAGCTGGGTTGGTTCGCGCGGCTGCACGGAGCGACCGGCGCTTGACTTCATCAGTCGTTGTCGTAGGCGCCGAGCTGGCGCGCGCGCATCTCGGCATGCCGGGTCTTGCAGCGCAGCCGGTGCCGTTCGCGCTGGGGCGCGCCGTGGTGCGCCAGGTAGACGGCGTCGCAATCGTCGTCGCGAAACGCGATCCACTGGCGCTGGGCATTGGCCAGCGTGCGCAGCGCCGCCTGGGCGTCGGGCGCAGGATCGTCGTGCAGGGCGCGCACGGCCGCGCGGTAGGCCTTGTCCAGGACCTGGTCGGCGGCGGCGAGCCTGGTTTCTTCGCAGCGCAGGATGACGTCGGCGTCGCCGTCCGGCGGACAGTCAAGCGGCTGGGCGCCGGCGTGGGGCGGGGGGATGAGCAGCGTCAGCGCCAGCAGTAGGGATACGGGATGCACCGGTTGATCTCCACATGGAACCTCTGTAGAGACTCCGGCGCGGGCCGATGGTTCCACTTGTGCGAGCCGGATGAAACCGGGAGGTCCGCCTGTCCGCAGAGCCGGCTGATGGTATTCTTGCATCCTGCAGCAATCGCTTTCATCCATAGAATCGCAGGAGAGCCAGATGTCCCCAATCGAGAAGAAGTGGCCGTTCGTCGCCATCAATGCCGTGTGCACCGTCCTGACCACGATGTACATCATGGGGGCGGCCGGCATGCCGTCGATGACCGGCGAGAACCTGGCGCAGGGGATCCTGTACTTCTTCTGCTTCTTCGGCGTGCATCGCACTTATTCCTTCCTCGGCTGGCTGCTGGTGCTGTGGATTTCGCCGAAGATGGCTGGCGCCGTGCGCGTCGAAGCGGAGCGGCCATGAAGCGCCTTGCCGCTTCGCTGCTGTTTGCTACCGCCGTCGGCCTGGCCGCGACTGCGCAGGCGGCCGAACAGCCGATCACCCTCGACACGCCGACCGGCCAGATCGCCGGCACGCTCGAGCTGCCGGGTGAAGGCGGCAAATATCCGGTGGCCCTGATCATCGCCGGCTCCGGTCCCACCGACCGCGACGGCAACAATCCCATGCTCCCGGGCCGCAATGACAGCCTGAAGCAGCTGGCCGTGGCATTGTCCGAAGCCGGCATTGCCTCGGTGCGCTATGACAAGCGCGGCATCGCCGCCAGCAAGCCGGCCGGACCGGAAGAGTCGGCAATGCGCTTCGACCACTACGTCGAAGATGCGGCGGCCTGGATCGCCAAGCTGAAAGCCGACCCGCGCTTCGCCGCGCCGGCCGTGATCGGCCACAGCGAAGGCTCGCTGGTCGGCATGGTGGCCGCGCAGCAGGCGGGCGCCTCGGCCTTCGTCTCGATCGCCGGCATCGCCGACGCGGCGCCGGCCGTGATCCGCAAGCAGATGGACGGCAAGCTGCCGCCCGACCTGGTCAAGGAAAGCGAGCGTATCCTGACCGCGCTGGAAGCCGGCAACGCCGTGGACAACGTGCCGCCGGCGCTGGCCGCGCTGTACCGGCCGAGCGTCCAGCCCTACCTGATCTCGTGGTTCAAGTACGTGCCGACCAAACAGATCGCCGCGCTGAACATGCCGGTGCTGGTGGTGCAGGGCAATACCGACATGCAGGTCGAGGTCGGGCAGGCCAATGCCCTGCATGCGGCCAAGTCGGGCGCCCAGCTGGCCATCATCCCCGGCATGAACCACGTGCTCAAGCACGTGCGCGCGATTCCGACGCAACAGGCGGCATCGTATTCCGATCCCAGCCTGCCGATCGACCCGCTGCTGGTGAAGGCGGTGGCCGATTTCCTCAAGCGCGCGCCGGAGTAATCGCTTAAGGCGCCGCGCGCAGTTCGTGCGCGGCCGCCACCATATTGCGCAGCGCCGGCAGCACTTCCTCCCAGCCGCGCGTCTTCAAGCCGCAATCCGGGTTCACCCACAGCCGCTGCGCCGGGATGCGCGTGGCGGCCTTGCGCATCAGGTCGACGATCTGCTCGCGGCTCGGGATATTGGGCGAATGGATGTCGTACACGCCCGGGCCGATCTCGTTCGGGTACTGGAAATCGTCGAACGCATCGAGCAGTTCCATGTCCGAGCGCGAAGTCTCGATCGTGATCACGTCGGCGTCCATGGCGGCGATCGCGGCGATGATGTCGTTGAACTCCGAGTAGCACATGTGGGTGTGGATCTGGGTTTCGTCCGCCACGCCGTTGGCGGCGATGCGGAACGACTCGCTGGCCCAGTCCAGGTAATCCGTCCACTCGCTGCGGCGCAGCGGCAAGCCTTCGCGCAGCGCCGCCTCGTCGATCTGGATCACGCGCACGCCGGCCCGTTCCAGGTCCAGCACTTCGGCGCGGATCGCCAGCGCCAGCTGGCGGCAGCTGACCGCGCGCGGCTGGTCGTCGCGCACGAACGACCAGTTCAGGATCGTCACCGGGCCGGTCAGCATGCCCTTCATCGGCTTGGGTGTGAGCGACTGGGCGTAGCTAATCCATTTGACCGTCATCGCCTGCGGCCGGCGCACGTCGCCGAACAGGATCGGCGGCTTGACGCAGCGCGAGCCGTACGACTGCACCCAGCCATGTTCGCTGAAAGCATAGCCGTCGAGCTGCTCGCCGAAGTATTCGACCATGTCGTTGCGTTCGGCCTCGCCGTGCACCAGCACGTCCAGGCCCAGCGCTTCCTGCTCGCGCACGCAGCGCGCGATCTCGGCCTGCATCGCCGCCTCGTAGGTCGCCGCATCCAGTTCGCCGTGCTTGTAGCCCTTGCGCGCCTGGCGGATCGCGGCCGTTTGCGGGAACGAACCGATGGTGGTGGTCGGGTAGCTCGGCAGCTGCAGCAGGTCGGCCTGTTTGCTGCTGCGTTCGGCGTGGCTGCTGGCGCGGCGGCCGAGTTGTGGCGTGATCGCGGCCAAAGCTTGCGCCACCTCGGGATTCGCGACGCGTGGCGAGGCGCGGCGGCGGTCGACGGCGGCGGCGTTTTCCACCAGCTCGGGCTGCACCTGCGAGCGGCCGTGGTCCAGCGCACGCGCCAGGATGCGCAGTTCGTCCAGCTTCTGCAGCGCGAAGGCGAGCCAGGAACGGATCTCCGGATCGAGTGCGGATTCCGACGTCAGGTCGACCGGCACGTGCAGCAGCGAGCACGATGGCGCGATCCACAGCCGGTTTCCGATCCTGCGCTGCACCGGCTCGAGCCATTCCAGGGTTGCATGCAGGTCGGTCTTCCAGACGTTGCGGCCGTCGATCACGCCCAGCGACAGCACCTTGTGCTCGCCCAGCGCGTCAATGGCCAACGCGATCTCGCTGCGGGCATTGATCGCGTCCAGGTGCAGGCCGTCGATCGGCAGGCTGCAGGCCAGCGCCAGGTTTTCCTGCAGGCGGCCGAAGTAGGTTGCCAGCAGCAGCTTGATGCCGCTGCCCTGGAGCGCATCGTAAGCCGCGACGTACGCGGCGCGCCAGGCGGCATCGAGTTCGGTCACCAGCGCCGGCTCGTCGATCTGCACCCATTCGATGCCCTGGGTGACGAACCACGCCAGCAGTTCGGCGTACAGCGGCAGCAGTTGCGGCAGCAGGTCGAGGCGCTCGCTGCCGTCTTTCGTTTTGCCCAGCCACAGGTAGGTGAGGGGACCGATGATTACCGGCTTGGCTTTTACGCCTAACGCGCGTGCCTGCGCCAGTTGCTGTTCCAGGCGCGTGGTGTCGAGTGCGAAGCGGGTGCCGGCGTCGAACTCGGGGACGATGTAGTGGTAGTTGGTGTCGAACCACTTGGTCATTTCGCCGGCATGTGTGCAGCCGCAGTCGGTATCGACAGCGCTCCGGCCGCGCGCGACGCGGAAATAGGCATCCAGCCCATCGCCGCCACGTGCGCGTGCCGGTACGTTCCCGAGCGTGAAGCTCATGTCGAGCACCTGATCGTACAGCGAGAAGTCGCCGACCGGCGCCAGGTCGAGAGATGCCTGCTGCTGCCAGTGGCGCTGGCGCAGCGCGGCCGCTTGTTGCTGCAGTTCGTCGGCCGGCGCTTCGCCCTTCCAGAAGCGCTCCAGCGCGAATTTGAGTTCACGGCGCGCGCCGATGCGCGGAAAGCCGAGGTTGTGGGTGATGGTCATGTTGTCAGCCTGTCTCTAATGGATGAGCTGATAATAGGCGGCTTGACCCATGAATAAAATTGGTATGATTTCATTCATCCATTAGTTTTACTCATAGACCATATGATCGAGCGTATCCACCTGTCCATCGTGCGCGAAGTCGATCGCCGCGGTTCGCTGACCGCCGCCGCCGAAGTGCTGTTCCTGACCCAGTCGGCGCTGAGCCACACGATCAAGAAGCTGGAACAGAATCTGGGCACGCCGGTGTGGACGCGCGAGGGCCGCACGCTGCGCCTGACCCAGGCCGGTCGCTACCTGCTCGACCTGGCCGAGCGCGTGCTGCCGCAGCTGGAGCACGCCGAGCGCGTGATGCGCGAGTTCGCACGCGGCGAACGCGGCACGCTGCGCATCGGTATGGAGTGTCACCCCTGCTACCAGTGGCTGCTGAAGGTGGTGGCGCCCTACCTGGCGGCGTGGCCCGAGGTCGATGTCGACGTCAAGCAGAAGTTCCAGTTCGGCGGCATGAAGGCGCTGTTCGCGTACGAGATCGATCTGCTGGTGACACCCGACCCGGTGTTCAAGCCGGGACTGCGTTTTGTGCCGGTGTTCGATTTCGAGCAGGTGCTGGTGGTGGGCAGCAGCCACCGCTTGGCAGGAAAGGGCAGGGCCGAGCCGGCCGACCTGTCGGACGAGGTCTTGATCACCTACCCGGTCGATATCGAGCGGCTCGACATCTACAACCAGTTCCTGCTGCCGGCCGGCTGCGCGCCGCGCGAACGCAAGACGATCGAGACCACCGACATCATGCTGCAGATGGTGGCCAGCGGCCGTGGCGTGGCGGCGCTGCCGCGCTGGCTGGTGGACGAATACGCCGGCCGGATGCCGGTGACGCCGCTGCGCCTGGGCGACGGCGTGTTCAAGCAGATTTTCCTGGGCACGCGCGAGGCCGATGCCGGCACCGGCTACCTGGAGGCGTTCGTCGAGATCGCGCGCCAGGCGCAGGAGTGAATCACCCGCGCGGCAGCGGCTTGCCGCGCGAGATCACTTCGCGGCAGTCGCCCTTGATATAAGAGTCGTCGTAGTCTGTCCAACCATAGCTGTCCACATAACGCTTGTGGCGCTTGAACTGGCTGCTGACGAAACTGCGCTCCAGCGACTCGCCCGGATAGCGTACGTCGGCCATGTCGAGAAAGGTGTGGAACATGTTCTCGGTCGAGAGCCTGGCCTTGCGGTGCCGCTGCAGCTGGTCGACCTTGGCCGGGAAGCGTTCTTGATAAGCGTCCGAATACCAGACAAAGGCCGGCACGTGGAATTCGAACTGCGTATTGTGGCCGTGGAAGGCGATCTTGCACGACTTGTCGTACAGCGTCTGCCCGTGGTCGGCCACGTACAGCAGCGACGAGGTCAGGCCCGATTCTTTCAATACCCCGATCACGTTCGACAGGAACCAGTCGGTGTACAGGATCGCGCTGTCGTAGCTGTTGCTGATCTGCGGTTTCAAGGAACTGTTGGTGTAGTCCGGCTTGTCCATCCCGTGCAGCGACGGCTGCCAGCGGTCGAACTCTTTCGGATAGCGGTGCGCATAGTTCCAGTGGCTGCCCAGCGTGTGCAGCACGACCAGGATCTTCTGCGCCGGATCGTGCACCGCGCGGCGCAAGGGTTCCAGCAGCTGGGCGTCGTAGCTGGCGCTGTCGCTGAAGCCGCCCAGGTTCAGGAACTCGACTTCATCCGCCTCGCGCGCGAACACCGATACCGGCGTGTCGAACTTGCCGAACGAGACCTGGTTCGACAGCCAGTACGTCTTGAAACCGGCTTCCTTGAACGCCGACAGGAACGACTTTTCCGAGAAGCCGTCTTTCAGGCTTTGCATCGCGGGTTTGCGCGAGATGATGACCGGCACCGACAGCCGGGTGGCCGACACCGGCGTGATCACGTCGCTCAGCATCACCAGGTTATGTTCCTGCGCCAGCAGAGGATTGGTCTCGCGTTCGTAACCGTTCAGGCTCCAGCGGTCGTAGCGCGCCGACTCGCCCAGCACCATGACCACGACTTGCGGCGCGTCCTGGCCGTGCGCCTGATACGCACCGAAGCGGAAGGCGGCGCTCCTCCGGTTCAGCTGCGCCAGGTAGACCCGCTCGCGATAGAAGTCGACCCCGCGCGCGGCCAGGCCGAACGGCCACGACTGCGCCAGCGCGCGCAGGTCGACCGGCGGCTGGGCCCACTGCGGCAGCGGGGGCAGGGCGGACGGCGCGCCGCCATCGGCTTTCACCAGATGCACCCTGGCGCGCGCACTCGCCCCCACTGGCCCTTCAGGCATGACGCCGAAGCGCTGGCTGTATAACAGCACCGCCGCGCAGCCGCCCAGCACCGCCAGCACCAGCCAGCGCGAGCGGTCTTCCCAGTCCAGCGCGCGCGTACGCCAGGCAACGACCCAGGTGCTGGCCCACCAGGCCACGACACCGATCAGCGCCGCCGCCAGCAGCCACACCGAATTGCCGAGGAATTCCTGCGCTTCGCTGGGACTGGTCTCGGCCATGATGCCGAGGTGGTGGGTCGAGATCCCCTGGCCGTAATACACCAGCAGGTACAGTTCCAGCGGCAGCGCCAGGAAAGCCGGCAAGAGTAAAGGATGAAAATAGGCGGGCCGCTTGAACAGCGCCCACACCGCGATCCACGAGAACACGCCGATGCCGGCCACGCGCCACGGCTGTGCCAGCGGTTCGCCCAGCAGCAGCGTGGCGAACGGCATCGCCGACAGCAGGGCGTAGGTCAGCAGCAGGTACAGGTGAGAAGGGCGCGGCAGGGGCGGCATGGACGAGTCCGGCAAACAGGACCGGCTATTATGCCGTCTTTATCTGCGGAAATGCTGGCGCCGGGACCCCAGGCGCGTTCCCCGGAAAAGCGGGCTTGTCGCAGCGATGACACAGTTACCACGGTTTACCGCATGTTTGCCCGATGATGGATGGCGAAGCGGCAAATCGGTTGACCCATCGTCACATTGCGCCTATACTCGCGAGTTCTCGATTTATTCTGCACATCGTATACGCATTCGCAGCCGCTCCTTGCTGAGCGGCTTTCGTCGCCTCGGTTGTCAGTCTCAACGGGACTAGGTTTTAGCCCCCGGGCCAGCGTTTTTCGCCGTCCCGGGTCGTCAATGAGTAGTACTTTGTTGGATTAGGAACGATGCCAACCATCAATCAACTGATTCGCAAACCGCGTGAAGCTGCGGTTGTGAAGAGCAAGTCGCCGGCACTGGAAAACTGCCCGCAAAAGCGCGGTGTGTGCACCCGTGTGTACACCACCACGCCGAAGAAGCCGAACTCGGCACTTCGTAAAGTCGCCAAAGTGCGTCTGACCAACGGTTTCGAAGTCATTTCGTACATCGGCGGTGAAGGCCACAACCTGCAAGAACACAGTGTCGTGCTGCTGCGCGGCGGCCGTGTGA
>Ga0265798_10000713_pt1 | contig 54104 bp, 46 predicted proteins | sample P3T30metagenome_FD_192430 | JGI IMG/M metagenome (GOLD analysis project Ga0265798, IMG submission 192430) | Plant litter microbial communities from East Loma Ridge, Irvine, California - P3 T30 | ecosystem: Environmental > Terrestrial > Plant litter > Unclassified | place: USA: California...
AACGGCAACGGCATGGGGATGCCGGTGCTACGGATGTTGGCGTTTCGGGGACATCACGGCGCGATGACGGAACTGGCGAACCGCATGACCTCGCCGGACAACAGTGAACATGATTTCAAGCGCGGGCTCGCTCTGGACATGCGGCTGGCCAAAGAGATCGGACAAAGCTGGATGCTGGAAAACGTCGCGACATCGCTTCGCAATCACGGCGACATGATCGGGTACCGGCTTTGGCTCACCCGTGCAGCACAGCTGGGGGAGCCTGACGTCATCGCGGAAAAACGGCGTTGCGAGACGCGTTTCCCTTATAAGGCGATGAAGCGATGGGGGCGGTATCGGCCGCTACGCCGCAACGAGCGGTAGTTTTCAATGAAAGCGCCACGGGCAAAGCCCGCGTCGTCGGTCGGCGCTTGAGCGCCGCCGGCCGGGAGCGCTGCCGGTACGCGGATTAGCTTTGCTAACTCTTGCGCAGCGCATGGTGGGAGCCGGAACGACCCGTAGCGAAATCGTTGTGGCTGCTGCCTTCCGGCCCTGACCAAGTTGGCGACGACCACGTCCGCCCGACTCCCGCGGCGCATATGCCGGGGTCGGGCGGAGAGATCAAGCCCGCGTCAGCGGCGGACGCGCACCATCTTGCAGACGCGCTTGACGTGATGGCCCTGACGGACCGTCTTGCAGACCTTCTTCGAGTGCCAGCCGTGCGGGGCGGCGAGCGCCGGCAGCGGTGCGAGCGAGGCAGCAGCGACGCACACGGCGGCAGCGAGAGCAGTGATCTTCATATTGATTCCTTTCTTCGACCCATACGGCGGAGCAGGCCTGGACCGCGAACCTTACGTTCGGACGATCCAGGGCATGCGCCGTCGTGTCAGCGGCGTACCGTGCGGCAGATGCGGACCTTGTGATGACCACGCCACTTCCAGTTGCACACACGGCGCGTACGGTGGCGATCCCAGCCATGATGGCGTTCGCTATGGCGCACGACGGTACGCGTCACGACGCGGTCATGATGCTGCGCGGACGCGGCGACCGGGGCAAGCGTGGCGACGGCGAGGCACGCCGAGAGGATCAGCTTCATTTTCACAGGGATTCGCTCCTTTTGATGCCTTGAGGGCACGGGAGCGTAATGATTATCGCCCCTGCATGTTCCGCGCTTCGCCCGGAATTGTGATCGTGATCGCGCGTTCCAGCCTGATCTGACAGGCGAGCCGACTGTAACGCGTCGCGCCGCTGGCGAGGTCGAGCAGGTCCTCCTCGTCCTCGCTCGCCGGCGGCAACGCCGCGAAATCGGCGGCGTCGACGATCACGTGGCAGGTCGAGCACGCCATCTGCCCCTCGCAGGTACCTTCGAGCGGCTGGCCCGCGTTCTGCGCGACTTCGAGCAGCCGGTCGCCCGGCTGCGCCTGCGTCGTGCTGCGCGCGCCATCGGCGGCGACGAACGTGACGGGAATCATGCGGCGACGCTCTGCGCGGCTGCGGCGGCGATCATGCGGTCGGTGGCGGCGATCAGGTCTTCCTCCTTCGTGTAGCGGCCGAAGCCGATGCGGACGCTGGCGCGGGCCTGCGCCTCGGTGAGGCCGATCGCGCGCAGCACGTGGCTCGACCGACCCGACCCGCTCGCGCAGGCCGACCCGGCGGAAAAGGCGATGTCGCGCAGGTCGGACATCAGCCGAGCCACGTCGAGCCCGTCTCTGCGCACATTGAGGTTGCCCTTGTAGCGATGCTCGGTCGAGCCGTTAAGCATCCACCCCGCAGCGGTAAAGCGGTTCAGCGCGCCATCAAACAGCCGCTCGACGTGCGCCGCGTCCTCCGCCTGCCGCTCCTGCGCGAGCCGTGCCGCCACGCCGAAGCCGACGCATAACGCCGGCGAAAGCGTGCCCGACCGTCCGCCCGCCTCCTGCCCGCCACCGTGCAGCAGCGGCGTGAGGTCGATGCCGTCGCGCATCCACAAAGCGCCGACGCCCTTCGGACCGTGGATCTTGTGCGCGGAAATCGCGATCACGCCGCAGCCGTCGGGAATCGCGACACGCCCGAAACCCTGCACCGCATCGCACAGCATGACCGCGCCCGCCGACCTGGCTTGCGCGGCGAGATCGGCAATCGGCTGGATCGTGCCGATCTCGTTGTTGACCAGCATCGCCGCGACCAGCCCGGCGCCCGGGGAGACCGCGCTGAAGCAATCGACCCGCCCGTCGCAGCCCACCGGCAAGACCATCGCCTCGCGGCCGACCTGCCGTTCCGCCTCGACCGTGTCGAGCACCGCCGCATGTTCGCTCGCCAGCGTGACGATGCGGCCGGCCGTGCCCTTGATCGCCCAGTTGAGCGCCTCGGTCGCGCCGCTGGTGAACACGACGCGCCCCCCCGCGGGCAGCAGCGCGGCAACCTGCGCGCGCGCCACTTCGACAGCGGCCCTCGCCCTGCGCCCGGCCGCATGCGGGGAGTGCGGATTGGCGAAATGATCGCGCAGCCATGGCACCATCGCCTCGAACGCCTCGGGCGCAAGCGGTGTCGTTGCCTGATAATCGAGGTAGATCATCCCGCGGACGCCCGCACGCCACGCGCGATGCTGCGCCATTCCGCAACGAAGCGATCGACATCTACCTCCGTCGTCGTGCGGCCGAAGCTGACGCGGATCACCTCGCGGCTCGCGTCCGTGTCCCAGCCCATCGCGGTGAGCACATGGCTTGGCTTCATGCTGCCCGACGAGCACGCACTCCCCGCCGACACCGCGATGCCAGCCATGTCGAAACGGATCAACTGCGTCGCCGCCGCAGCCCCCCGCATCCGGTACGATCCGATCGCCGGATGCCGGAGCGTGTCTCCCGCGACATTCTCTCCGCCAGACCGCACGATGGCATCGTCCAGCTTCGCCCGCAGGCCCACAAGCGGCGCGACCGGCTCCGCCACCGCCAGTGCGGCGGCATAGCCGAGCGCACCTGGCAGATTTTCGGTGCCGGCACGGTAGCCACGTTCCTGCCCGCCGACCGGGGAAAGCGTGGCGAGATCGCGCACCAGCAATGCGCCGATCCCCGGCGGGCCGCCGCGTTTGTGCGCCGAAATCGCGATGAAGTCGGCCAGCCCGGCCACGTCCGGATCGGCACCCGCCGGCATCTGCGCCGCGTCGACCAGCAGCAAGCCGCCCGCCGCGTGTACGATCGAAGCGATCTCGGAGAGCGGCTGGCGCACGCCGGTCTCGCTGTTGGCCCATTGCACCGCCACCAGCGCGGGCGCTTGCAGCAACCTCGCCAGCGCGGCGTGGTCGATGGTCCCATCGGCCGCGACCGCGATCGTCTCGGCACCGGGCGCGGCGCGGATCGCCGCGTCATGCTCGGTCGCGCCGATCAGTTGCCGCCCGATCGCCGAGCGGCCGAGCGCGATCGCCAGCGATTCACTCGCGCCGCTGGTCAGCAGCACTTCCCCGCGCCAGCCATAGGCGGCGGCGATCTCTTGCCGCGCCCGCTCCAGCGCGGCGCGGGCCGCCCGCCCTTCGCCATGCGGCGACGACGGATTCGCCCAACGCGCCATGCCCGCGATGACCGCATCGCGCGCCTGCGGCAGCATCGGCGTGGTCGCGGCATGATCGAGATACAGTCGGTCGGCCAAACGGGCTCCGGTTCACAATGATTGCGCGAGCGTGCGCCGTGCCTATATAGCGCGCAATTTCCGCGTGTCCGCACGCTCCCCGCTTTTATGTCAGCAGGTTCGATGCCCGAAGTCATTTTTCCCGGCCCCGACGGCCGCCTCGAAGGCCGCTTCTCCCCCGCACCGCGCCCGCGCGCACCGGTCGCGATGATCCTGCACCCGCACCCGACCGCGGGCGGCACGATGAACAACCGCATCGTGCAGGAACTCTACAAGACGTTCCAGCGCCGCGGGTTTGCAACACTGCGCTTCAATTTCCGCGGCGTCGGCAAGAGCCAGGGCACGTTCGACAATGGCGTGGGCGAACTGTCCGACGCGGCGAGCGCGCTCGACTGGGTGCAGAGCTTCCACCCGGAAGCCTCGACCACCTGGATCGCGGGTTTCAGCTTCGGCGCGTGGATCGGCATGCAGCTCCTGATGCGTCGCCCGGAGATTCGCGGTTTCATCTCGGTCGCGCCGCCCGCCAATATGTATGACTTCACCTTCCTGGCGCCCTGCCCGGCGAGCGGCATCATCATCCAGGGCGAGAACGACGAGGTCTCGCCGCCCGCCGCCACGCAGAAGCTGGTCGACAAGCTGCGCACGCAGAAGCACATCACCATCCACCACGACACAATTCCGAAGGCGAACCACTTCTTCGAGCATGAGATGCCGGAGTTGATGGGCAGCGTGGACAAGTATCTCGATATGCGGCTCGACCCTAACTCGCCGATCAGGTGAGTTCGGAGCAGCGGATTAGCGAAGCTAATCCGCGTCCGCGACGTCGAGCCGGCCGGCGGCGCATCAGCGCCGACCGACGGCATGGGCTTTGCCCATGTCGCGCCAGTCAGTCGCGCCCGGCCAGCACGCGCCCATACGCCGCCAGATCGACATTCCCGCCCGACAGCACGACCAGCATCCCCGCCGCCGGCGCGACCTTGCCGCTGAGCAGCGCCGCCAGCGCCACCGCGCCGCCCGGCTCCACCACCAGCCGCAGCCGTTCCGCCGCCCAACGTTGCGCGGTGCGGATCTCCGCCTCGCTCACCGCCAGCCCCTCGACGCCGCGCCGAGACAATACGTCGAACGTCAGCGGCGACACGCGCGTGGTCTGAAGCGAATCGCACGCGGTCGGCGGCGCATCCGGCTCGACCGGCTCGATCCAGCCCGCGTCCAGACTGCGCCGCATATCATCCCAGCCCTCCGGCTCGACGACGGTGATCTTCGCATCGGGCAGTGCGAGCGTGATGCCCGCCGCCAGCCCGCCGCCGCCACACGGCACGATTGCCTGCGTCACCGGCCCAAGCCCGCGCTCCGCCATCTGCGCCGCCGCCTCGATACCCGCGCTGCCCTGCCCCTCGATGATCCACGGGTCGTCGAAGCTCGGCACCAGCACCGCGCCGCGCGCCTCGGCGAGCCGCGCGGCGATCGTCTCGCGGCTTTCGGTCGCGCGGTCGTAGCTGACGATCTCGGCACCGAGCGCGAGCGTACCCTCGCGCTTCGACCTGGGCGCATCGGCCGGCATCACGATCGTCGCCGGCATGCCAAGCCGCTTCGCCGCCCAGGCCACGCCTTGCGCATGGTTGCCCGAGGAGAACGCCACCACCCCGCGCGGCCGCTGATCCGCGTCGATCGCGGTCAGCCGATGCCACGCGCCACGCAATTTGAAGGCACCCATCGGCTGCAACGATTCGGCTTTGAAGGCGATCGGAACACCCTGGAAATCTGCTATAAAGAGGGGCGTCGGCGGCACCACCTGAGCCACCTTCGCGGCCGCATCGCGCACGCCTGCCCGCGTGGGCTGTCGTAAAATCGTCACATCCTGCCTCCGACCATTTAAAACCGCTTTACATGCTGAAACGTCGACCCTATTTCGCCCTTCCGCTGCCCCATGGGACTTCCAACCGCAAGGCAGCTTTTTCGTCTTGTCTCACGACATTGGAGGTCCCTTGAGTTGCACAAGCATCATCGCGCGTTGGGGTTAGCGACCACCTTTTCGAACATCGTCACCGGTGTCGATATCGCCAAGCACGGGCCGGTCCAACCGGTCACGCTCGTTCGTCCGCACGCTGCATCGCGTGCCGCCCGGTTCTTCGTCGAGAAGTTCCCGGGTCGCTCGATGTATGCGGTGAAGGCGAACCCGTCGCCCGCACTCCTGCAGATCCTGTGGGACAGTGGCATCACGCATTACGACGTCGCCTCGATCGCCGAGGTTCGGCTCGTCGCGCGTACGCTGCCGGAGGCGACCTTGTGCTTCATGCACCCGGTCAAGGCCGAGGAAGCGATTGCCGAGGCGTATTTCACGCACGGCGTCCGCACCTTCTCGCTCGATTCGACCGAGGAACTGGACAAGATCGTCCGCGCGACACGAGGGGCGGAAGACCTCACGTTGTGCGTCCGGTTGCGCGTGTCGTCGGAACATTCGAAGCTCAGCCTCGCCTCCAAATTCGGCGCCGCTCCCGGCGAGACGAAGGAACTGCTGTTCCGCACCCGTCAGGTCGCCGATGCGCTCGGCATCTGCTTCCACGTCGGCAGCCAGGCGATGACCCCGGAAGCCTATGCGAACGCGATGGAGCGCGTGCGTGCGGCGATCGTCGAAGCGGCAGTGACGGTGGACGTGATCGACGTCGGCGGCGGCTTCCCCTCGTCCTATCCGGGCATGGAGCCGCCCCCGCTGGAGCGCTATTTTGAAACGATTCACCGTGCGTTCGAATCGCTGCCGGTCAGCTATTCGGCCGAACTGTGGGCGGAGCCGGGCCGTGCGCTGTGCGCCGAATACAGCTCGATCCTCGTGCGCGTCGAAAAGCGCCGTGGTGACGAACTGTACATCAACGATGGCGCGTACGGCGCGCTGTTCGATGCGGCGCATATCGACTGGCGTTTCCCGACGCAGTTGCTGCGCGAGCCGGACAGCCATGCCAAGTTGATGCCGTTCAGCTTCTACGGGCCGACCTGCGACGACATGGATTACATGGCGGGGCCGTTCTACCTCCCCGCCGATACCAAGGCGGGCGATTACTTCGAGATCGGTATGCTCGGCGCCTACGGCTCGGCGATGCGGACCGCGTTCAACGGCTTCGGATCGGACGAGACGGTGATCGTCGGCGATGAACCGATGGTTTCCCTGTACGGCGAGGACGAAGCAGAGGTCGCTTCGAACGTCGTCAAGCTGTAACAGGCTTTTCATAGACTTAACCGGATAGGGGCGGCGCGCTTCGGCGTGCCGCCTCCGCATGGGTTTCCGCGTCCCCTTTAACGACGGCGGTGCATGAGACGATTGGGAGTCCCCATGACCGAACCACTCAACACCAACCGCAAGGCCGAACTGCTTTCGACTACGGTCGAGCATATCGACATCACCAAGTTCGACGCGCGTCCGATCGTGGACGCGATGAAGAAGATGAGCTTCACCAGCCGCGACCTTGGCCGCGCGACGGACATCTACAACCAGATGCTCGCCGACCCGGACTGCTCGATCTTCCTCGTCATCGCCGGATCGACCTCGGCGGGCGGCTGCATGGATCTCTATGCCGAGCTGCTGCGCAACAACATGATCGACGGCATCGTCGCGACCGGCGCGTCCATCGTCGACATGGATTTCTTTGAGGGTCTCGGCCACAAGCATTATCAGGCGCTGGAAGTGCCGGATGACGACACGCTGCGTTCGCTGCTGATCGACCGGATCTACGACACGTACATCGACGAGGAGCAGCTTCAGCACGTCGACCACACGATCTTCGAGATCGCCGAGACGCTGGAGCCGCGCCCTTATTCGAGCCGCGAGTTCATCCGTGAGATGGGCAAGTACCTCGTCGAGAACGGCAAGAAGGACAACAGCCTCGTCAAGCTCGCCTATGAGCATGACGTGCCGATCTTTTGCCCGGCGTTCGTCGATTCCTCGGCGGGCTTCGGTCTGGTCAAGCATCAGGTCGACTCGGTGAAGGCCGGCAAGCGCTATATGGTGCTCGACGCGATCGCCGACTTCCGCGAACTGACCGAGATCAAGATCAAGGCGGGCGTTACCGGCCTGCTGATGATCGGCGGCGGCGTGCCGAAGAACTTCATCCAGGATACGGTGGTGTGCGCCGAGATCCTCGGCCATGACGACGTGCAGGTCCATAAGTACGCGGTGCAGATCACCGTGGCGGACGTGCGCGACGGCGCCTGCTCGTCCTCGACGCTTCAGGAAGCCGCCTCGTGGGGCAAGGTCAACACCGCGATCGAGCAGATGGTGTTCGCCGAAGCCGGTTCGGTGATGCCGCTGCTGGCGTCGGACGCGTATCATCGTGGGCTGTGGAAGGACCGCGTCAAGCGGCGTTGGGGCGCAAGCTTCGACGCCTGAGATTAACAGGAACATCATGTTCGGTTAATCTGCATCATCCCATGAAACCTAAGACGGCTGCGGACGTTTCGCAGCCGTCATTAGTTTTACAAGGGAGCAGTAGCTATGCGTAAGATCGTCCTCTCACTGACCACCGCTTCGATCCTGGCGTCGGCCGCCATCGTGCCGACCGCCGCCGACGCGCGCCGCTATCATCACCGTCACCGCACCTATTATCAGGATTGCCGCCGTTCGTCCGGCACGACCGGCGCGCTTGCTGGTGGTGCCGGTGGTGCGGTGCTCGGCAACGTGCTCGGCGGTGGCGTGCTCGGCACGGTCGCGGGCGGTGTCGGCGGTGCGCTGCTCGGCCGTCACCTCGACAAGAAGCACGACGCTGCGCAGAACCGCCGCAACGGCTGCTGAGTCCGTGCTGGTGTGCGGGGTTTACCCGCGCACAAACACTGACCCGCCGGCGCGGGCAATGCCCGCGTCCGACGTCACGGGCTTTGCCCGTGACGTCCCGCCGGACCGATATTTACAATGTCACCCGAACAGCCGGGCCATGCTGCGTTCCAGCATCACCAGCTGCCACAACGTGCGGCCATGTTCCGCCCGGCCGGCGCGATGATCGCTGGCAATCTTCTCGATCGCACGCGCGTCGAACCACCCGCTTCCGATCAACGTTCGCGACCGGGCCAGCGCCGCCGCTTCGTCGGCAAGGGCACCCCTGAACCACGCGCCGATCGGCGTGACGAACCCCATCTTCGGCCGATACAGCGTATCCTTCGGAAGATAGCGCTCCATCGCCTTCTTCATCAGCCATTTGCCCTGCCCGCCGCGCAGCCGCATGTCGACCGGCAACGTCGCGGCGAACTCGACCAGCTTGTAGTCGAGCAGCGGCTCGCGCGCTTCGAGGCTCACCGCCATGCTGGTGCGATCCGCTTTGGTCAGGATATCGCCGGGCAGCCAGTGCTGGAAATCGGCATATTGCGCGCGGTCGAGCGCATCGCGCGCCGGCGCATCACGCATCGCCCGCACGTAGCGATCCTCCGCACGGTGCCCGCCCAGCGCCTTACGCGCCGCATCGGTCAGCAACGCGGCACGCAGCGTCGGCGTCGTCACGCCGACGGAACGCGCATAGCCCTCCGCGCCATCCTCGGCGAGCGCGAGCAACGTCGTCTTGGCGCGGAACTGGCGTGGCGCCCAATCGGCCTTGGGGTAGTGTCTGCCAAGCGTGCCGAACACACTGGCCCGCAGCGATGCCGGCAGCAGCGCGCGCACCCGCTCCTCGGCCGCCTGAAATTTGTAGCGGCGATATCCCGCGAACGCCTCGTCCGCACCGTCGCCCGACAGCGCCACCGTCACCGTCTCGCGCGCCAGTTCGCACACCCGGTACGTGGCGAGCGCCGATGCATCGGCAAACGGCTCATCGAAAGAGGCGACCAGGGTGTCGATCAGCGAGAAGTCTTGCGGAGAAACGACACGCTCGCGGTGTTCGGTAGCGAAGCGCTTGGCGATCACGTCCGCATAGGACCGTTCGTCCACCCCCGCCACGTCGAAGCCAATCGTGCAGGTTTTTACCGCGCGCGGCGACGCTTCCGCCATCAGCGCGACCACCGCTGAACTGTCCACCCCGCCTGACAGAAACGCGCCGAGCGGCACGTCCGCGACCATCCGCATGGTAACGGCGGCGCGCATCCGCTCGACCAGTTCCTCCTTCAGCGCCTTGCGGCTGGCGGTGGCACGGCGCGAGAAATCCAGGTCCCACCACCGCGACGGTGCGGGCACGGGCTTGCCACGTTCGAGCAGCAGGAAGTGCCCGGCGGACAGCTTCTTCACGCCGGCGACCAGACAGGTGTCGTCCGGCACGTACCCGAACGCGAGATAGTCCTCGATCGCGGTGATCTGGGGTACGCGCCGCAACAGCGGATGTGCGAGCAGCCCCTTCATTTCCGAAGCGAACGCCACTGCGCCATCGGGCAACTCGACATAATGGAGCGGCTTCACGCCCATCCGGTCACGCGCGAGGAACAGGCAGCCGCGCGCCGCATCGTGGATGGCGAAAGCGAACATGCCATTCAGCCGGTCGAGCATCGCCGGCCCCCATGCCGCCCAGCCATGCAGCAACACCTCGGTATCGCCAGAGGTGACGAAGCGCGCGCCCTTCGCCTGCAACTCGGCGCGCAGCTCGGCGAAGTTATAGATCTCGCCGTTAAAGGTGACGGTCAGCGATCCGTCCGCGCTGCGCATCGGCTGCGGACTGCCGGCAATGTCGATGATCGACAGGCGCCGATGGCCCAGACCGACGCCCGGCGCGGTCCACACGTCGCCGCCGTCCGGCCCGCGATGCGCCTGCACGTCGGTCATCGCGCGCACCCGTGCCGGATCGACCGGCTTGGGCATGGCGAGATAATAGAGGCCGGCGATCCCGCACATCAGCGCGGCATCCCGGCGGCGCGGTCCGCCACCACGTCGATTGGACCGAGGGCGGCGAGGAAGCGCTGCATCGCCGCGCGTGGATCATGCCCCGGCACGACCTCCGTCGACACATGCACCGCCACCGCCCGTTGCGGTCCACCAAGCAGCTTGGCCTGAAGCGTCGCCAGCTTCTGCCGGGGGCCGCTGTGCGTGACGATATCGCCGACGCGGTACCAGGTGGCGATCAGCCGCTCGACCGGTCCGGGCGCGGTGACGTGGATCACCGAACCACCGTCGAGATCGGGCATGTCCTCGATCCGCACCCACACGTCGTCCTCACGCAACGCGCCGACCCCGAACGAGACGATTTCCTTGCCCTCATGTTGCGAACCATACACGGCAATCGCGAGATCGACAGCGTCGCCGCGCGCATCGGCATAGCGGCCGATCAAATAATGGTCCGCCCCCGGGTAGTTCGGCGACCACGGCGCACGCGTGCTCATCGCGACGCGGTGCCAGCCGCACACCTCGGGCAGCGCGATCCGGTCGGGCAACGCCTGCGCGCGGTTGGCGATCGCAGCGCTCCACGCCGGGAACACCGCTACCGTCATCAGCACCATCGCGGCCGCCAGCAGCGTATCGAAACGGAAGCGCGGCGTGTTCTGTAACTGGGCTGCATCGAACACCGGCGCGTCGGGCGCACGGTCGAACCACCGCCAGCCGATCGCGATCACCGCCGCCATCACTAGCCCGAAGAATATCCAGCCGTACATGATGTGATCGAACCCGGTCGCGCGTTCGACCGAGGTGAGATACGCGGCGTAGATCGTGCCGAACGCGCGAATACCGTTGGCGATCACCGGCACGATCAGCGCGACCAGCATAAACACCGCGCGCCTGCTCCACGACACGAAGCACACATTGGCGACGAGCGTGCCGTAAGCGATCATCGCGATCACGAACTTGGCGCCCGAGCACGCCTCCGCGACCTCGAAATAGCCGTTGGGAATGGTGATGAGCACGCCGTCGACCTGTGCGGGCACGCCGAACAGGTGCAGCATCGGCATCGTCATCGCGACCGTGACGGTCTGGAGCGGACCCTCCATCCCCTCGCCGAACGGCACGAGGAAGACGGCATAGCACAGCGGAAACAGCAGCCCGCGCGCGACGTTCGGGCCGAGCAGCGTCACCACCGCGCCTTGCAGCATCATCACCAGCCCGAGCTGCCGCGCCAGCGCTACCCCGCCGGCATCGCCCAACAGCCAACCCATGCCACCGCACGCAACGATCGCCAGCCCCGGCGCCCAGCCGACCGGCGTGAGACGTACGAGATCGTCGCGTCGCGCCCACACCAGCCACGCGAGCACGGGTGCGATGAACAGGCAATGCCCGAACGTCGTGCTGGTCCACCACAGATGCGCGAGTGTGGTCACGTCGTGCCAGAACGTCGCAACGATCACCGCCGCCACGCTGGCCAGCACGATCAGGTGCCGTCGCCATGCCGCCTGCGCCACGCTGGTGGGCGCGAAGCCGGTGGACGGGAGCGCATAGCTCATGCCGCGCGCCGCGTCTCGCCGGCGACGATCGCGTCGAGCGGCGCGAGGCACGCCGCCCAGCTATAGCGGCGCTGCACCTGCGCGCGCGCCGCCACGCCGATCGCGTCGGCAGCGGTCGCATCGGCCAGCAACGCGCCGACTTCGCGGGCGATCGCTTCGGCATCGGCACCGACACGGATCGTACCAGCATGGTCGATCCCCTCTGCAGCGGCGGCGGAGGCGACCACCGGCCGGGCCATCGCCATCGCCTCCAGCACCTTGTTCTGGATACCGCGCGCCAGTTTGAGCGGGGCGACCACCACGCGCGCCGCGGCGAGCCAGCCCCGCACGTCGGCAACCTCGCCCGTCACGATGACACCGGGGAGTTTGCCCAGCGCCAGCACCGCCTCGGCGGGCGCGCGGCCGACGATTGCGAAGCACGTCTGCGGATGCGCGGCGCGGATCTGCGGCAGGATCACTTGCGCGAACCACGTCACCGCCTCGATGTTCGGCCGGTAGTCCATCTGGCCGGTGAACACGATCAGATCGCCGGGAGCCTCCACCCGCGTGAAGCTGGCGGCGGGGTCGAACACCTGCGTGTCGATGCCGTTCTCGATCGCCTGGACGCGCATCGCACCGGTTTGCGATCGGAACAGATTTGCCTCGGAGGTGCTGACGAACAGGCTGGCTTCGGCCCGCGCGGCCGTGTCGCGTTCGAACGCCTGCAACAGCTTCGCTTCGCGCGCCATCATCCAGCGCGCCGGGCCGCGCGACGCCTGGGCGTAGTCGGCGAACTTGGCCGAATCCATGTCGACGAAGTCCATCACTACGCGCGCCGCCACGGTGGCGGGCAGATACTGCGCCATCTGCCCCGAAAATACGTAGATCGTGTCGATCGGATGCCGCGCGAGCAGATCGCCGACCGCACCACGAACGCCGGCATCATCGAACGCGGTCAGCGATACCGGCTGCCGTTTCGCAAGCGCCTCGATCGCGGCACGCCAGCGCGGTTTGCCGCGCCACACCACCGCGCGTTCCCCGGTCAGCCAGGCCGGTGCGTCCGCCGCCAGATCACGCGGATCATCGGCAAAGGCGACGAGGTGCACGCGCGCCTGTCGCGACAGATGACGCAGGATGTGAAAGCCACGGATCTTGTCGCCGCGATCGGGCGGATACGGCACCCGGTGCGCGAGGAACAGGATGTCGCCCATCGCTCAACCAAGCCCCTTGGCGATGTGCGGGCCGATCAGGTTGGCAAGTCCCAATGGCAGCTTCTTCCACAGATCGACTTGCAGCCGGTATTTCGGGCTGAGCGGGTTGATTTCGCGCGGGGTTTCGCCGGGTTTCACGCGCTTGGCATAGCGGAGCGGCTCGCCCTCGAAACCCCAATTCTTCTTGAACGCCGCCGGCCCGGTGCCGACCTTCGAGCGGCCGAAATCGAACGTCGTGCAGCCGCGTGCGCGGGCATGGCTCATCAACGCGAAGTACATGCGGTCGTTGGCGCGAAGCGCGCGCGCCGCGACTGTACCGCCGCCCCAATAGGGATAGACGGTGCCCTGATGGTACAGCGACAGCACGCTCGCCACCGGCTTGCCGGCGGAGCGGATCGTCAGGATGTCGGCATCGTCACCGAACGCATCCAGCACGCTGGCGAACAATCTGGCCGGGAACACCGGCGTGCCGAGATTGCGGACCGATTCGGCGTAGACCGCATAATGCGCCTTGCGGTCGGCGCTGCCGCTGCCGATGCTCACGTCGAGATCCAGTGCGAGCGCCTTGCGGACCTCGGCACGCTGTTTGCGCGGGATCGCGGTGAGTTCCGCATCGTCCGACGCGGCGAGCGGGCGGGTGAAGCCGAGGTAGGCGCCCTCCTCCGTGATCCAGTAGCCCGCCGGAACATCGCCGCCGCGCAGTTCAAGGCTCGGGCAATCGAGCTTCAGCGCGAGCGCCCAGCCCGCCTCCGCCAGCACGCCCGCCGCCGCGTCGGTGTCGGCGAGGATACCGCCGCCCACCGCGAAACCGTTCGAAACCAGCGCGCGCCCGAACAAGCGCGAGCGGATCTCCGTCATCGGCAGCACGCCTTCGATCGCACCATCGGCGCGTTCGGCGATCAGCGTGTGGCTCCGCTGGCCGCAGCCTTCCGCGACGGCACGGCTCCACGCCGGCAGATGGAACGCCGTGCCCCCGGCATGGCCACGCACGAACGCCGTTATGCGCGCGCACTCGGCGGCGTCGGCGAGGTTCGCGGCACGCAGGCCGAGCAGGGGCGATAGCAGCGGCACGGTCATGCGATCGCTTTCAAATCCGCGACGATGGAGTCCATCCGGTCCCAGCGGTGAGCGCGGATCAGTCCGCGCAGCTTGCCCGCCATCGCGCCCAGTCGGCTGTAGTGCCGCAGTCGCGATTTCAGCGGCGCGGCGGTGATGCGGGGTTGCCCGGTGTCGATCTCCCACGGGTGGAAGTAGAACACCGCCGGCTGCCCTTCGGCCGAGACCTGCCGCACCGCATGGTTGGTCAGCGCCGCCGGGAATAGCCGGAAGAAGCCGCCACCGGTCGCCACGCGCCGGCTGCCGAATTCCGCGACCGTCACCGGCACCTCGACCAGCGCCGCACCCGCGACCGGGCGAAACGCGAACCGTGGTGCCTCCGGCCAGCCATAATGATCGTGGCGCAGCGGTGCGACGCTCGACGAATAGGCATAGCCTTCCTCGGCGAGGATCGGGTGCGCCCACGGGGTGCGCGTGTCGATCGAGAAGCTCGGTGCGCGATAGCCGGTGATGCGCACGCCGCCGGCATCCTCCAGCGTCTTGCGCGCACGATCGATATCGGCGCGGAACGCGTCGGCGCTCATCGTGAACACCCGTTGGTGCGCCCAGCCGTGGCTGGCCAGTTCATGCCCGCCCGCGACGATGCGGCGGACCAGCGCCGGGTGGCGCTGCGCCACCCAACCGAGCGTGAAGAACGTCGCCTTCACGCCGCTTTCCGCGAACAGATCGAGGACCGCATCGGTATTGTACTCGACGCGGGATTCGAGCGTGTCCCACGAACCGGCGTCGATCACGCGTTCGAACGCGCCGACCTGGAACCACTCCTCGATATCGACCGACAGCGCGTGGCGCATGGTGTCAGCGCACGTCGCGGCGCAGGCCGGCGGTGTCGTGTGATCCGTCACCCTCGACCCAGTCGACCAGCAATGTCAGCACGCGGCGGAGTGCTGCGTCCTGCTCCTCGACCCGCGCCTCCAGCGAGGCAATCCGTGCGCGCGCAGCGGGATCGCCTGCCGAGGATGCGACCAGCGCCTCCTCGACTTGCGTCTCCAGCGCGGCCAGGCGTGCCTTCATCGCCGGGTTGAGATCGGTCGGGCGCGCGGCGAGTTGCGCCATCGCCGCTTCGAGCGATTCGAGATGATCCGCCACGGCAGGGTCGGTCTGCGCCGGACGCGCCGCGACCTGATCGAGCCGCGCCTCCAGCGCGCCAAGCTGCGCCTCGACCGCCGGATCGACGTCCGGCCGACGCGCGGCAAGCGCCACCAGCCGTTCCTCCAGCGACCCGAGTTGCGCCTCGATAGCCGGGATCGCCATGTCACCGGCAAGCTGTTCGAGCCGGGCTTCCAGCGCGCCAAGCCGCTCACGCGCCGCGGCATCGCCGTCCGGGATACGGGCGGCGGTCTGCTCGATCGCCGCGCCCAGCGTGATGAGATCCTCGCGGAACATCTGGTCGACATCGGCAACGACACCGGCGATCTGGTCGGTCCGCGCCTCCACCGAGGCGACTCGCGCAGGCAACGCCGGGTCGAGCTTCGGCGCCTGCTCGACCCGCGCCTCAAGCGAGGTCAGCCGCGCGAGAATCCCGCGATCGACGCGCGGCCCTGCCGACACATTCTCCAGCCGCGACTCGATCGACGCGATCGCCTGCATCAGCGACTGGTCCGCGCCCGGCTCCTCGGCGCGCGATTCAAGCGACTCGATCCGCGCCAGCAAGGCCGGATCGGGCAACGCATCGTTCGGGCGGATCGGGCGCACGACTGCGGACGTGAGGGGAGCGGCAACGCGCACCGGTGCCGGCTTTTCGGCCGGCGTGTCGTTGGAGATATCGGCCAGCACGGTGTTCACAACGCCCGCGTCGATCGTATCGAGCTGCTCGATCGCACCGGACAGCAGCACCCGGCCGGCAAGCTGGTTCAACCGGCGCGGCACGCCGTCCGACCCGGCATAGAGCGCGGCGAAGGCGTCGTCGGTGAAATGCGGGCGTCCGGTCCAGCCCACCACGCCGAGTCGATGGATCATGTACGGCGCGACTTCCTCGCGCTCCATCGGCTCGAGATGGTGCGTCGCGATCACGCGCTGGCGGAGTTGCTCCAGCCGGTCCGAGCCATGCAGCCGCTCGCGGAACTCGGGCTGGCCGAGCAGGAAGATCTGCAACAGCGCATGCCCGCCCGCCTGGAAGTTCGACAGCATGCGCAGTTCTTCAAGCGCGGAGACAGGCAGCGCCTGCGCCTCGTCGACGATCAACAGCGTGCGCCGCCCGCTCCGCGCAGTCGCGTGCAGACCGCGTTCGATCGCGGTCAGCAACTGCGCCTTGGTCATGCCATCGGTGTGGAGGTCGAGGCCGTTGCCGACCATGCGGAGCAGATCGTCCGCCTCGATCTGCGTCGAGACGATCCGGATCGCCTGCAACCGGTCGCGATCGACCGTCGCCATCAGGTGGCCGACCAGCGTCGTCTTGCCTGCGCCGACATCGCCGGTGATGACGATAAAGCCCTCGCCCTGGCTCAAACCGTAGCCGAGATACGCCATCGCCTTGCGATGCGTCGCGGTTTCGTACCAGAAACGCGGATCGGGCGTGAGCTGGAACGGCCGCCCGTTCAGTCCGTAATGGTCGTCGTACATGCCACCGTCCTCAGAAACTGTACCGCATGCCGACCTGACCCTGCGCGGAGGTCTGGTCGCGGATGCCCTGCTGCCTGAAATTGTAGATCCCGGCGGTCGCGCTCGCGCCCAATCGCCCAAAGCTGCGATAGTAACTTACGGTCGCGCCCTCGCTGTAGATGCCGCGCGTGCCGGCGATACCGGACTTATAGTAGTTCGCGATGACATCCGCGTTGATGCTCGACACCGGATCGAGCGTCACGCCGACATAGGCCTGTGCGTAATAGCTGTCGTCCTCGACGCCATCGACGGTGAAGCCTTCGCCCTCCGGCGCATAGAACCGCCGGTTCGCGTAGCCCGCACCGACGCCGTAGCTGAGCGGTCCGCGGCTCGCCGACAAGATCGCATCCACGCCCCGCGCGCGGTATGCCGAGGTCGAGATCGACTGGAGCGCGCCGTTGAGGCACCCGCCCGCCGCGCTACCGCCGCCGAACGTGCAGCCGCCGAACTGCTGGCCGAACGCATCGCGCTCGGTGATGAACGTGGTCGGCAGGCGCGAGATGCCGTCCTGTAGCTGGCGACCGAACGTGGTCACCCCGTCGTACACGCCGATCTGGAGGCTGACCGAACGCGTCGGCGCGTAGGAGAACGATCCGGTGTAGATCGTGCCGCCATAGCGCCGGCCGACATTTGCGGTCAGCAACGTGCGCGGCGACGGCCGCCAGATCACGCCCGCATCGTAGATCAGCCCGTCGGTCTGGTAAGCGATCCGGCGTGGTGCGGCTTCGTTGGTGACGAAGCGTCCGTTGCGATCGGTCACGACATTCCCGGCTGCGTCGAGCAGCGGGTCTTTCTGCGTCACCTTGATGTTCTCGTACCCCGCGCCGGCGCGCACCGCGAGCGTACGCGTCACCGGCAGCACCACGTCGCCGCGCCCGTATTTGCCTTCGTAGCGCTGGCGAAGCTGGTTCTGCGTGTCGCGCTCGTACGCGCCGCTCACCGTCACGCCGACCGGCAGCACCTCGCCAGCCTTCACGCCGGCGGATGCGGTGACGACGTGGCTCTGCTCGCTGTCGAAATTGTCGAGCTTCGGCGCACCCGGCGCGATCAGTGTCGCACCGGGCGTCTCCACCTTGGTATAGCCGTAGCGATAGGCGGCGTTGAGTTGCACCGGACCGGCGTTGGTGGCCACGGTCGGCCCGGCATAGACCGAATAGACCTGGCTGATATTGTCGTTGTCGCTGGCGAGATTGACCGGCGCCGCGCCGCGAATGTCGTTCCGCGTCCGCGTCGCGAGTGCCCCGCCCTCCAGGCTCACGCCCGGCGCGACGCGCACGTTCGCGCGGGCGAGGCCGCTGTGCACGTCGTTGTCGCCGATGTCCTTGTTCCAGGCGATGCGCCGCTCGTAGCGGTAGCTCACCTGCACGTCGGTGCGGGTGGTGTGAATGTTGGCATCCACACCGGCGGCGACCGTGGAATAGGTCAGCACATCGTTGTTCGTCAGATCGGCGTCGACCGTCTGGCTCAGCTCGATATACGGCGTGATCGATTTCGACCGCTGCGCCTGTGCAGGGAGCGCGATGACGGCGGCACAGGCCGCTCCGGTCAGCAGCAGAGCCTTCATTTGCTTTCCTCCTGCCCGTAATAGCTGCCGAAGCGGCGGCCCCCGGGGGCGTAGCTGACGGCGTTGAGCAACAACTGGATTTCCTCGCACCCGTCGAGCAGCGCGACCGCCTCGCGCAGGTCGCTCTCCACGGTGCGGTCGGCGCGCACCACCAGCACGGTCTGCCCGGCATGATGCGCGAGCACGGCGGCGGGCGACGCGGCCAGCACCGGCGGTGAATCGAAGATCAGCACGCGGCGCGGATCGGCGGCGAGCAGCCTGGCGATCAGCTTCGCGGTGCGCGCGCTGCCAAGCAGTTCGGTGTCGTTGTGCGATTTGGTGCCGGCGGGCAGCACGCTCAACTGCGCGATGTCGGTACGCACCACGCACGCCTCGATATCGATCGTCGGATCGGTGAGCGCGTCGAGCAATCCCATGCTGTCGGCAAGGCCAAGCCGCGCCATCACGTCGGGCTTGGCGAAATCGGCGTCAACCAGAATCACCTCGACCTCACGCTCCGCCGCCATCGAAATCGCGAGGTTGACCGCGCAATAGGTCTTGCCGTCGTTGGGCTTGGCCGAACAGACCAGGATCGTGCGCGATTTGTCCGCATCGGCGGCACGCAGGCCGCGCGCGGTCACCATCAACTGGCGCTTGACCAGCCGGAACTCCTCGGCGAGCGCACCGACCGGCGCATCCGGCACCAGCAGCCCCTTGGCGGCGAGCATCGCGCGGTCGATCACTGCGACCTCGCCGGTGGCGGACGCGGGCGTGAACACCGGCGTCTCCGCCACGACGGGCTCGACCACCTTCAGCGGCAACGGCGCGGGCGCCTCGTCCACCGGCGGCAGCGGGTTCCGCGCACGCAGTTCGGCGCTGAAGTCGTACACCTTGGCGGCGCGTTCGATCAGCGAACCGCCCATCTTGCGGGGATTCAGGTCATTCATGCCGCAAGTCCTCGCTGGAGCATCTCGACGCCGAGCAGCGCCACCCAGGCGACCACCAGGGCCGCCGCCCCGCCGCCGAAATAGCCAAGCTGTCGCCGCCGCTGCGCGATCTGCGCCTTGGTCACCGCCTCGCCGATCGAACCGATCACGCTGAGGCCCGTCGCCGCCTCCAGCCGCTTTGCGGTCGGGAAGGTGGTCTGCACCTGCGTCATCGCGAACGCCGCGCCGCCACCCACCGCCAGCGCGGCGAGCAGCACGCCGGTCAGCAAGAGCGGACGGTTGGGCGAGGTCGGCACGCGCGGTGCGCTCGGCTGGTCGAGGACGCTGAACTTGATCTGGTCGGTCTGCGATTGCGCCTGCCCGCGCAGGCGTACGTCTTCGCGATCGGCCAGCAGCTTGTCGTAGCTGTCCTTCAGCACCTGATAGTCCCGCTCGATCTGCGACTGTTCCTGCATCTGCGAGGAATCGCCGGTCAGCTTCGCGCTGATCGCATCGATATCGCCCTGCAACTGCCGCTTGCGGCTGAGCGCGGCGGCGACCTGCGCCTGCTTGTCGGCCTGATTGGATTTCAACTGGAGATACAGCGGGTTCGACGCACCCGCGCCGGCGCCGGTGCCACCGACCAGCGGTTCGTTGCGTGCTGCCGCCTGCGCCGCCGCCAATTGGCTTTTCAGCGCGACCACGTCGGGATGCTGCTCTGTATAGCCCCGCGCCCGCGCATCGGCGAGCTGGCCCTGGATCGCCGCCAGCCGTGCGCGTGCCGGACCGGCGCTGCCTGCCGTGCCGCCCACGCCGGGTACGCTCGCCGGCGTACCCGCCATCTGGCCGTTCACCACGGCGAGGCTTGACTGGGCAGCGGCAAGATCGCTGTCGACCTGCGACATCTGCGCGCGCGCCGCCGCCATCCGGTCCGCGATCGATCCGGTGCCGGGCAGCGAGCCGAGGAAGGTGTTCTGGAACGCCTCGCGCTTGGTCTCGGCATCCTGAAGCTGCTTCTGCTTCTGCGCAAGCTGCTGGTCGAGGAATTGCAACGTCGAGGTCGTCTCGGCCTTGTCGCCCGACAAATTCTGTTCGACGAACAGGTCGAGCAGCTTCTGCACCACCTGCCGCGCGATCTTCGGGCTTTTCTGGCTGACCGAGATCGTGAAGGTGTTGTCCTGCTCGGACGTGATCTTCACCGCCGTCTGCAACGCCGCCACCCGGTCCGCGACATCCTTGTCGGTGGCGACCGTGTTGGCGAGATCGGTGCCGCGCACGACCTTTTCGAGATTGTCGGCCGAGGCCAGCGTCTGACGGACCGTGTCGAGGTCCTTCTGCTGGTCGGCTGGCGTGATGCCCACCGCGGCCGGCAGGATCGTCTGCATCTGCGCGAACACGCGCGCGGTCGACTCGTAGCTGCTCGGGATCTGCGCCACGAACAGCCAGCCCACCACCGCGACGCCCCATGCCACGCCAAGCGCAAGCCAGCGCCGCATCCAGATCGAATGGACCGCGATCCGCAGTTCGTCAAAAAGACCGTTCACCTGTCCAACCCCCTCAGAACATGCTCTCGGGGATGATGATGACGTCGCCAGGCTCCAGCCGGACGTTCGCCTTCGAATCACCGTTCTTCAGCAGGTTGGACAACTTGACGTTATACTCGACCTGCTTGCCGGTGGTGCGGTCGTAGCGGACCAGCTTGGCGCGGTTGCCCGCCGCATATTCGCTTAGTCCCCCCACCGCGATCATCGCGTCGAGCAACGTCATGTTGGCGCGGTACGGGATCGACGCCGGCTTCGCGGTCGCGCCGACGATGCGGACCTGCTGGCTGAACGTGCCCGAGAAATTCTCGACGATCACCGAGACGATCGGGTCCTTGATATACTCGCCCAGCGCGATCTTCATGTCGTCCGCCAGCATCGCCGGCGTCTTGCCGACGGCGGGCATGTCGTTGATGAGCGGCGTTGTGATCCGGCCGTCAGGGCGCACCTGCACCTTCGCCGACAGTTCGGGGTTGCGCCACACGAAAATGTTGAGCTGGTCGAGCGGGCCGATGACATATTCCTCGCCCGGCTGCTCCTGCGTCGCGACGAAGGCGGCGGGCGGCAATTGCGTGCCTCCGCCGGTCGCGCAGCCGTTCAGCGCCAGCGCGATCCCGCTAGTCGTCATCAAGCCCTTGATAAGCCCCGAAGTACGCATCCACCAAACTCCCTGCTGCTACATCCCGCACGCGCCGTCATGCGTGCAGGCTCGCGGCGATGGTCCGGCTATGCCTGTGGAGAGGTGAAGATTGCGTTAGGAACGTCCGGCGCACCCGCCAGGATTTCGCGTGGGGTCGCATGACCGAGGAACCCGGCGGGGCTGGCCGATAGCCCGTACGCCCCCGCCATGAACACCGCGATCAGATCGCCCGGCTCGGCCCGCGCGATCTCCACCCGGTCGGCCAGCCGGTCGAGCGGCGTGCACAGCGGGCCGACCACGCTCGCCACCTCGCGCGGGGCGTCGGCGGCTGCATCGGCGACCGCAACCGGATAGTTGCGGCGCACCACCGTGCCGAGGTTGCCGGTGGCGGCAAGCTGATGGTTCATGCCGCCATCGGTGACGATGAAGGTCTCGCCCCGGCTCACCTTGCGATCGACCACGCGCGTCAGATACACGCCCGCCTCGCCGACCAGCCAGCGCCCGAGTTCGATCGCGAAGCGGGTGCCCGCCAGCACCGCCGGCAGGTCCGCCAACCGCTCGCACAATGCCGCGCCTACGCTCTCGATATCGAGCGGCGTTTCGTTCGGAAAATACGGAATGCCGAACCCGCCGCCCAGATTGACCAGCGGCGGCGCGACGCCGACCTCTTCGCTCAGCCGCGCCGCGAGCGCGACCGTCTCCGCCTGCGTCTCGATGATCGCGCCTTCGTCGAGCGCCTGCGAGCCGGCGAAGATGTGCCACCCGCGCCAGTCCGCGCCGGCTGCGATCACCTCGCTGGCGACCGCCGCCGCGCGGTCGGCGTCGACCCCGAACGGCGAGGCGCGACCGCCCATCCGCATCCCCGATCCGCGCAGCTCGATCTCCGGGTTCACCCGCACCGCCAGACGCGGCACGAGGCCGAGCATGTCGCCGATCGCGATCGCCCGCGCCGCCTCGCCCTCGGATTCCAGGTTGATCGTCACGCCGGCGCGGATCGCCGCCTCGATCTCGTCCCGCCGCTTGCCCGGCCCGGCGAAGCTCACCGCCGCACCCCATTTCAGCCCGGCGATGCGCGCCAGTTCGCCCGCCGACGCGACATCGAAGCCGTCGACCAGCGGCGCCATCGCCGACAGCAGCGGCGCAAACGGATTGGCCTTGATCGCGTAATGCAGATCGACCCCGGCAAACGCCGCGCGAAACCGCGCGATCCGCCGCGCGACGCCCGCGAAATCATAGACGAACAGCGGCGTATCGCCCGCCACCTCCGCCCACGCTTCCGCGCTGCGCCCGGCGATCGTCAGCGGCATGCCGGCATAATCGGCGGGTATCGTCCCCATTGGCTTCATGTCGTCACCTCAGCGCGCAGCGTCGCGCGGTCAAGCTTGCCGTTGGCGTTGAGCGGGAGTGCCGGGCGCCATTCGTAGCGCGCCGGCTGTATGAAGCTCGGCAATTCGCGCCGCAACCGTTCGCGCAACGCCGCCTCCGCGCTCGCCGCATCCCCGATCGCGCGTGCCACCACCACGATCGCCTGCCCGAGCCGGGCGTCCGCCACGCCGATCGCCACCGCCTCGCCCGCCTCGCCACCACGCAGCACCGCATCCTCGATCTCGGTCGGGCTGATGCGGTTGCCCGCGCTCTTTATCATCTCGTCATCGCGGCCGACGAAGCGGAACAGCCCGTCCGCGCCCTCGACCACGGTATCGCCCGACCATACCGCCATCCCGCCGCTCGCCGCCCACTCGGGCGCGGGCCGGAAGCGCGCGGCGGTGCGCTCGGCGTCTCGCCAATAGCCTTGCGCAACCAGCGGCCCGGCGTGGACCAGCTCGCCCGGCGCGTCCGGCGGCGCACGCGTGCCATCGGCGGCGACCGCCATCACCTCGGCGAACGGGATCGCCCGACCGATCGCGTCCGGCTGGGCGTCCACCAGTTCGGGCGCGAGGTAGGTCGAGCGGAACGCCTCGGTCAGCCCGTACATCGGGTACAGGTCTGCCTGCGGGAAGCGCGCGCGAAGCCCGGCGACGATCGGCCGGGTGAGCGCGCCGCCCGAATTGGTCAGCCGCCGCAGCCGCGCTGCTGTCTCCGCCGGCCAGTCCGCATCGAGCAACTGCACCCACAACGGCGGCACCCCCGCGAGCGTCGTCGCGCCCGTCCGCTCGACCGCCTTCACCACATCGCGCGCGGTAAGGTAATCGAGCGGCGCGACGCTCGCACCCGCCGCCCAGGTCGAGAGCAACTGGTTCTGGCCATAATCGAAGCTCAGCGGCAGCACGCCGAGCACGCGATCCTCCGGCGTGATCTTCAGGTAATGCGCCACGCTGATCGCGCCGAGCCACAGGTTCGCGTGGCTTAGCATCACCCCCTTGGGCTTGCCGGTCGAACCGGAGGTGTAAAGGATCGCCGCCAGCGTGCTCGGATCGCCCTGCGACGGCGGCAGGACGTCATCGCCGACGATCTCCTCCTCCAGCACCACCCGGCAGCCCGGCGGCACGTCGCCCGGTTCCAGCGTTGCGGCGCGCGTGACTTGCGTCACCAGCACCGACGCGCCGCTATCGGCAAGGATATGCGCGACCTGCGCACGCTTCAGCACCGGGTTGATCGGCACATGCACCAGCCCGCCACGCGGCGCGGCGAGCGGCAGCACGCACGCGGTCGCGGTCTTGGGCAACCAGCTCGCCACCCGCGCGCCTTCGCCTGCCGCCTTCGCAAGCCACGCCGCGATTCCGCCGGTGCGCGTTTCCACGTCGGCATAGCTGAGCGTCTCGCCCCGCAAGGCAAGCGCCACCGCCGCCGCGCTCCCACGCGCGGGCAACGTATCGATCGGACAGGGCATGGGATCGAGCGCGATCATCCGCCCCTGATAGCCGAGCCTGCCGCGCTGTGAAGAGGTTGCGGCCCGCGCGGCCCTTGGCAGACGGCCTGGCTTTCTCTAACCCGCGCGCAAAAGCAGGATGACGGGACGTACAGTGCTGCCACATGATACTTCCACAGTCGAAGCCACCGTGCGAGGCGTGTTGCGCGACGTGTTGGGACTAAGCGACGCGCGCGCCGCCGAACTGCGCGGCGATACGCCGCTGTTCGGCGCAATGCCGGAACTGGATTCGATGGCGGTTGCGGGCGTGCTGACGGAAATGGAAGAGCGGCTCGGCATTCTGATCGACGACGACGAGGTCGATGGCGAGATGCTCGAAACGTTCGGCGCGCTGGTGCGCTTTGCGACGGACAAGGTGCCGCAGTGACGGTGGCGCGGATACGGGCGCGCTAGCGGCGGTGGCCGTCCCCTCCCGCCCACTCCCGCGCGCACGCGGCCGGTGATCGACCACTACGACTGGCGCGGCGGCCGCGAGGCGATGCTGCGCTTCGGCCCGGATGCGGGCCCGCTCGCGATTATCGCTATGCCGCTGTTCGATGATGCCAATCGCCTGCGCGCGTTCGCGGTCAGCCTGTGCCGGGCGCTTGCCGCGCGCGGGGTTGCGAGTGCGCTGCCCGACCTGCCGGGCCAAGGTGAGAGCCTGTTGCCGACCGAAGACGCCCGCCTTGACGATTGGCGCGCCGCCTTTTCCGCCGCTGCGGCACAGGTCGGCCGCAACGTGCACGGCGTAGCGCTGCGCAGCGGTGCGGTGGTGGATGTCGAGGCGGCGCTGGTCAGCCGCTGGCGGCTTGCGCCGATCGCAGGCGCAGCGGTACTGGCCGAGCTGCGACGTGCGACGACAACCGGCGCGCGGGCGCGTGGCGAGACGGTCGCGGTGAAGATCGACGCCGACGACGACGCGCCGATGCTCCTGGCTGGCAACCGCATCGCGCTGCCGCTGTTCGGTGCGCTGGCGGACGATGATGCGGTAGCGGTGACCGTCGGCGTGCCGCTGCGCACGCTCCGAATGGCGAGCGACCCGCTGCCTGCGGATCGCAAGGTGGAGGGCGCGCCGTTGTGGCGGCGGGCTGAACCGGGCAACGACCTGGCGCTTGCCGCGCTACTCGCTGACGACATTGCCGAATGGATCACGCGATGCGGCGGCTGATCGCCTTTGCCTGCGCGGGCGAGCGATTGCTCGGCACGCTGGATGAGGCCAGCGGCGCAACCGGGCTGCTGATCGTCTCCGGCGGCAATGAGGTGCGTGGTGGCGCGCATCGGGGAATGGCTTTGCTGGCCGCGCGATTGGCGAAGGCGGGCGTGCCGGTGTTCCGGTTCGACCGGCGCGGCGTGGGCGATTCCAGTGGCGAGAACGGCGGCTTCCTGAGTGCCGCACCCGACATCGCAGCGGCGGCGGCGACCTTCACGGCGGAGACGGGCCTGCGCCGGCTGGTGGCGTTCGGCAATTGCGACGCAGCGACCGCGCTGGCGCTGTTCGGAGAGTGTGCGGGGATCGACCGGCTGATCCTCGCCAATCCCTGGGTGATCGAAGGGGGTGGCGATCTCCCGCCTGCTGCCGCGATCCGGGCGCGCTATGCGACCGCGCTACGCACGCCCAAAGAGTGGCTACGGCTCGCGACCGGCGGGGTAAGCCTACGCAAAGTGGCGAAAGGCTTGCGCAAGGTTGCGCAAACCCCCGCGCCCACGGAAGGGGCGCTAGCTGCCCGGCTGATCGCCGCGCTGCACGGCTGGGGCGAGCGCGCCACCATCCTGTTGGCACGCGGCGATGCCACCGCGATCGCGTACCTGGACGCGATCAAGGATGCCGGGCTGATCGCGCCGGTCGCGATGCTGGACAGCGCGTCGCACAGCTTCGCTTTGCCGGGCGATGAAGACTGGTTGCTGGAGCGGATCCTCGCGGCGTTGTGATGTTTGCCTCCACCCCGCGCGCGGGGCGAAGCGGGCGCTTCACTCCGCCGCTTCGGCCAGCTTGAAGTCCTGCTCCGCCAGGAAGCGTTCCGCGTCGAGCGCGGCCATGCAGCCGCTGCCCGCCGCCGTGACGGCCTGGCGGTAATGCTTGTCCATCACGTCGCCGCAGGCGAACACGCCGGGCACGCTGGTCTTGGTCGTGCCGGTTTCGACGGTGATGTAATGATCCTCGTCAAGCGCGATGTGGCCACGGAACAGCTCGGTCGCGGGGTGGTGGCCGATCGCGACGAAGCCGCCGTCAGTATCGAGCCGCGACAGCTCGCCCGTCACCGTGTCGCGCAGTTGTAGCGCGACGAGGCCCGCCGTGCCGCCACCGTCTACGAACTCGGCGACTTCCTTGTTCCACAGCACGGTCACGCCCTTGTGCGCGAACAGCCGGTCCTGAAGGATCTTCTCCGCGCGGAAATGGTCGCGGCGGTGGATGATCGTCACGTCGGGCGAGTGGTTGGTGAGGTAAAGCGCCTCCTCGACCGCGGTGTTGCCGCCGCCAATCACCGCCACCTTCTTGCCGCGATAGAAGAAGCCGTCGCAGGTCGCGCAGGCGCTGACGCCCTTGCCCTTCAACGCCTCCTCGCTGTCGAGCCCGAGCCACTTGGCCTGCGCGCCGGTGGCGATGACGAGCGTGTCGCCCTCATACACGTCGCCGCCATCGCCGATCAGGCGGAAAGGACGCTGCGACACGTCGACCTCGACCACGGTGTCGTACATCAGCCGCGTGCCGACATGCTCGGCCTGCTTCTGCATCTGCTCCATCAGCCACGGGCCCTGGATCACGTCCGCGAAGCCGGGATAATTCTCGACATCGGTAGTGGTCATCAACTGGCCGCCGGGCTGGATACCCTGCACGAGGATCGGCTTCATGCCGGCACGCGCGCCGTAGATGGCGGCGGTGAGGCCGGCCGGGCCGGAGCCGAGGATCAACATGCGGGTGGTATGCGTGGTCATGAACGGCTTCCAGCTTGGGCTTTGCGGGCGATGCTATTGGGGCAAGCGCCGGGGATTGCAACATGGGTGTGGTGGGGTGCCGGTGCAAACCGGGGCGGGCGTGGATCGGCTTTGTGGCGGTAAGGTGCGGCTATCAGGCATTGTAGCGCCTCTTGCGGCGCGCGTTCCTGGCGACGACGCGGGAAGCGATGGGGAGCTGGGCTTGGTTGACGACAAGCGCGCCGCAGTCGCTACAAGGTACGGGCAAAGCAAAGGCCAGCAGTGATGACACATCCCACCCTCCTCGGCGCGATCGTCGCCGGCGGCGCGTCGAGCCGCTTCGGCAGCGACAAGGCGCTGGCGCTGCTGGACGGGCGACCGCTGATCGCGCACGCACGGGCGGCGCTTGAAACCTGCACTGGTGCGATCGTGGTGTGCGGGCGGGTCTGGGGTGATCTGCCCGCGCTCGACGATATCCCGGTGCCGGGTCTCGGCCCGCTCGGCGGGATCGCCGCCGCGCTGACCTACGCACAGGCGAACGGCTTTACGCAGGTGCTGACGATCGGGTGCGACATGCCGCTCGTTCCGCCCGCGCTGCTGGCCGATCTGATCGCCACCGCGCCGGCCTATTGCCGCGATGCACCGATCCTCGGCTGCTGGCCGGCCGAGGCGGGCGCGGGGCTGGTGGCGCGCTTGGCCGGGCACGAAACCGGCGTGAAGAACGGCGCGCTGTCGATCCGCCGCTGGGCCGAGCGGATCGGGGCGACGGCGGTGGCGGCGCCCGCACGGTTACACAACATCAACACGCCGGCGGACCTGCCGGCATGAGCGCGCGCACCGAAACCGTGCTCGTCCTCAGCCGCGACGGCGCGCATACCGCGACGCGCGAGATCGCGGTGGAGACGCCGGTCGCGATCGAGGTCAACGGCATCGGCTATGCGGTGCTGATGGCGACGCCCGACGCGCTGGCGGACCTCGCCACCGGCTTCCTGCTGACCGAGCGGTTGATCGATTCAGGCGACGATCTGCTCGACCTCGATCCGTTCGAGACGCCCTCGGGCTGGATCGTGCGCGCCACCGTGGCGGAACGGTGCGCCGGCCGCATCCATGACCGCGTACGCCACCGCACCAGCGAGACCGCGTGCGGGCTGTGCGGTGTGTCCGGGCTGGAGCAAGTGGTGCGGCCGATCGCGCATCATGCCCCTGCCCCGCACACCAGCGCGACGGCGCTGTTCGCCGCGCTGGAGGCGATTCGCGCGCATCAGCCGCTTACCGCGCGCACCGGTGCGCTCCACGCCGCCGCCTGGTGCGACGGTGCCGGGGCGGTGCGGGTCGCACGCGAGGATGTCGGGCGGCACAATGCGCTCGACAAGCTGATCGGCGCATGCGTGCGCGAGGACATGGCGCGCGGGTTCCTGCTCGTCACATCGCGGATCAGTTTCGAGATGGTCGACAAGGCACTGGTCGCGGGCGCGGCGCTGCTGGTCGGCATTTCCGCGCCGACTGCACTTGCGGTGGATCGCGCCCGTGCGCACGGCCTCAGCCTCATAGCGCTGGCACGGAGGGATACGATGCTGGTGCTGAACGATCCGCACCGCGCCTTCGCGGCGCGCCTGTAATCTCTATGATTGTAATCTCGAATGGTAGCGAAGGAGGGACTTGAACCCCCGACCCCAGGATTATGATTCCCGTGCTCTAACCAGCTGAGCTACTTCGCCCTGCCATTCGAGAGCGGCGCCTATATGTGCCGCAAACCCCGCGGTCAAGCGAACATGTGACGGGAAAGCGGTTCCCAAGGTCCGCCGCGATAATACCAGCTCGCCAGACCGGCGATCGCGACGCTGCGCGGGCGGAAATCCGCCTCCAGCGTGTGGAGCAGCGCCTTTGCCTCGGCGGGCGGCACCTTGTTCTGGATGGTGACGTGCGGACGCCAGCCGGCCTTGTCCTGCGGCATCAGCAATGGCGCGAAGGCATCGGCGAGGCCGGCGCGAATCGCCGCCAGCGCCGGGCTTTCGATGCGGAATGCGACACCGCCGCCGAGCGACATCAGCCCACCGATCCGCGCGTCCGGCGCAGGCACGCCGCGCGTCTCCGCCGACAGCCGCTGCTTCAGTTCTGCCGCGATGGCTGGCGGCAGGTGGTGGAACATCGTCAGATGCGCGGCGAGTTGGTTGCGCTCGGGCGGAAAGTGCTGCCGACGCAGGCCTTCAAAGAACGCCGCGTCGGTCTTGCCGAACAGCGCCGTGACGATGATTGGCGCAGGCTCGGTCAAATCTCGAGCTGGCTGCCGAGTTCGACGACGCGGTTGGTCGGCAGGCGGAAGAACTCCATCGCGCTTTCCGCGTTGCGCAGCATCCACGCGAACAGCTTCTCGCGCCAGATCATCATGCCAGGCCTTGACGAGGGCAGCAGCGTCTGCCGCGCGAGGAAGAAGCTCGTGTCCATCATGCGGAACTCCGCCCCGCAGCGATGCACGTTGGAGAGCGCGACCGGCACGTCGGGCTCCTCGATGAAGCCGTATTTCAGCACCATGCGGTGGAAGCCGTGGCTGAGATCCTCAAGGTAGCAGCGCTGCCCTTCGGCCACGTACGGCTCGTCGACGATCTTTACGGTGAGGAGGATGATCCGCTCGTGCAACACCTTGTTGTGCTTGAGATTGTGGAGCAGCGCGTGTGGCACGCCCTCGGGCGTCGAGGTCATGAACACGGCGGTGCCAGGCACGCGAGTGGCGGCGGTGGCGGCGGACTGGATGAACACCTTGATCGGCATCGCGCCTTCCCGCATCCGCGCGATCATCAACTGCCGGCCTTTCGACCACGTCGTCAGGACCGTGAAGATGATGAAACCAGCGAGCAGCGGGAACCAGCCGCCCGACACGATCTTGGTCATGTTTGCGGTGAAGTAGGCACCGTCGACCAGGAAGAACAGCGTCAGCAACGGTGCCGCCGTCCAGATCGGCCAGTTCCACAAACGGCGCAGCACCACCGCGAGCAGGCAGGTATCGATCAGCATCGCCCCCGTCACCGCGATGCCATAGGCGGCGGTGAGGTTCGACGAACTGCGGAAAAACGCGACCAGCAGCAGCACCATCGTCAGCAGCAGCCAGTTGATGAGCGGAATGTAGATCTGCCCGGCGGTCTGCGCGTTGGTGTGTTCAATGCGCAGGCGCGGCATGAAACCGAGCTGGATCGCCTGTTGCGTGACGGAGAACGCGCCGGAGATCACCGCCTGGCTGGCGATCATCGCCGCCGCCGTCGCGATCAGCACCAGCGGGAGTTCCCAGCCGGCCGGCGCGAGTCTGTAGAACGGGCTTTCCAGCGCGGTCGCGTCACGGAACAGCAGCGCACCCTGCCCCATGTAGTTGAGCATCAGCGCCGGCAGCACGAAGAACATCCAGGACACGCGGATCGGGTTGCGACCGAAATGCCCCATGTCGGCATAAAGCGCCTCCGCGCCCGTCACCGCCAGCACGACCGAACCCAGCGCGAGAAACGCGCGCAGCGGATCGTGGACGAAGAACAGAGCGGCATAATGCGGCGACAGCGCCCACAGCACGCCCGGCGTCTTGATGATGCTGGCGATGCCGAGCGCGGCGATCACGACGAAATACAGCAGCATGATCGGGCCGAAGAACAGCCCGATCTTGGCGGTGCCTTTGCTCTGGATCACGAACAGCGCGATGATGATTGCCGCCGACAGCGGCAGCACCAGATGCGACAGGCTCGGCTGCGCGACGGCAAGCCCCTCGACCGCGCCGAGCACGGTGACGGCGGGCGTGATCATGCTGTCGCCGTAGAACAGCGCCGTGGCGAACACGCCGAGCAGCACGATGCCGCGCGACCAGCGGATCTGCTTCACGCGACCTGAGATGAGCGCGAGCAGCGCGAGACTGCCGCCCTCGCCCTTGTTGTCGGCGCGCATGATGATGGTGACGTACTGGATCGTCACCACCAGCAGCATCGACCAGAAGATCAGACTGCAAACACCCATGATGTGCAGCGCGTCGACGTTGAGCTTGTGGTGCCCGGCGAACGTTTCGCGGAACGCATACAGCGGGCTGGTGCCGATATCGCCGAACACCACGCCGATCGCGCCGAGCGCGAGCTTGGGCAGCCCCTCGCCACCATGCGCGGCGTGGCCGGACGTCGTGGAGTCGACTCCGGCGGGCGCGGGATCGGCCGCGCTGATAAGGTTCGTGCTCACAGAAGGGCTGTTCTTGCCCGGAAATCAATGATGTATGTCATATGTAGACCGATTGCGCCCCTGTGATCCACAGCGGCAGGCCACTAGCATGGCGCTATTGGCCTCGCAATCCAACATGTGGGGATGTGCCGGAACGGATCAAGTACCCGCGAAAGCCCGCCCCAGCGTGAGGATCGCCGCGACGTGGCGGGCGGCGATTGCGGCTGTATCCGCGCCGTAACCGCCGCCGACTGTACTGGCGAGCGGGATTCCCCGCCCGACCGCGAGGCGCGCGACCAGCCGCTCGCGCGCGATCAGACCCGGCTCGGTCAGCGCAAGGCGGCCGAGCCGGTCGCCGCCGAACGGGTCGACGCCGGCCTGATAGAGGATCAACTCCGGCCGCACGCTGTCGAGCAGAGGGGCGAGTGTCTCCTCCAGGGTTGCGAGATATGCGTCGTCGCCGGTCCCATCGGCGAGCGGCACGTCGAGCGTGGACTGCGCCTTGCGGACCGGAAAGTTCTTCTCGGCGTGGATCGAATAGGTGGCGATGCCGGGGCGGCCGGCGCACAGTGAGGCAGTGCCGTCGCCCTGATGGACGTCGCAATCGACCACAACCACCCGCGCGACCGTGCCTTCCTCCACCAGCCGCACCGCCGCCACGGCCAGATCGTTGAGCACGCAATAGCCGGCGCCGGTGCCGGCAAGCGCATGGTGGCTGCCGCCGGCGGTGTTGGCGGCGAAGCCGTGTTCGAGCGCGAGCTTGCCCGCCAGCCACGTGCCGCCGACCACCCGTTGCGAGCGTTCCGCCACGCCCGCGCTTACCGCGAAGCCGATGCGGCGCTCCTTGTCGGGCGGCACGCGCGCCTCCAGCACTTCGGCGACGTAGTCGGGGTCGTGCACCGCCTCCAGCCAGCCACGCGGGATGCGTTCCGGTTCGTGCCAGACGATCGCGTCACCCTCGGCGCGCAGCAGATCGCGGACGAGGCCGTTCTTGCTAAGTTGGCTGGGGCTGCGCACGTGCGCTGCTGAAACATAGGCGGGATGATGGACGATGTGGATCACGCCGCTTAGGTAAGGTCGCGGCGCCCAACCGCAAAGCGCCCGCAGTGGAGCGTAAGCCTTGGAAGTGTTCGTCCGACCCGATGTGCGTGGCTTCCTCGCGTTCCTGAACGCGGCACCCGGTCCGCGCATGCACGAGATGGACGCGGCGCGGGCGCGGCAGTCGCTGCGCGCGATCAAGGATATCGCCGATGTGCCGGTGGGGCCGCTCGGTACGATGATCGACGTCATCATACCCGGCCCTGCCGGCGATCTGCGCGCGCGGCTGTTCGATGCACGGGCGGATCGGGATGCCGGGCCGCTGGTGGTGTTCTTCCACGGCGGCGGGTTCGTGATCGGCGATCTCGATACGCACGCCAGCTTCTGTGCGGAGATGGCGCGATCGCTCGACCTGCCGGTGCTCGCGGTCGATTACCGGCTCGCGCCCGAGCATCCGTGGCCGGCCGCTCCGGACGATTGCGTCGCGGCGGCGCGTTGGGCGGCGAGCGCTCCGCAGGGACTGCCGCGAACCGCCACCAGCCTCGTCCTGTGTGGCGACAGCGCGGGCGGCAATCTCGCCATCGTGACCGCGATGGCGCTGCACGATGCGCCCGCTGCCGTGCCCGTGATCGCACAACTGCTGTTCTACCCGGCGACGGACGGGACACGCGACTATCCGAGCCTGATCGATTTCGAGAGCGGCTATCTACTCGACCGGGCCAGCCTGGAATGGTTCCGCGACGCCTACCGCGCCGACCAGCACGATCTGCGCGCCTCCCCGCTCCCCGGCGTGTCTGCCGGTATGCCGCCGGCGGTGATCCTAACCTCGGGGCTCGACCCGATCCGTGACCAGGGCCGCGCCTATGCCGCCGCTCTGGCGCAGGCGGGCGTGCCGGTGACGTTCCGCGAGGCGGGCGGGATGGTGCACGGTTTCGTCACGCTGCGGCAGGCGCTTCCCTCCGCCGTGGCGGACTGCGCCGGCGCATTTGCGGCCGCGAAGACAATGATTGCGGAACACGCAAGCCCCCGCGCATAAACACCGCCGACCTTACCCCCCACCAAAGCGGGCGCACCATGACCGACACGACCGATATCTATTCGCTGCCCTATCGCCCCTGCGCCGGGCTGATGATCCTGAACCGTGATGGCAAGGTGTTCGTCGGCCAGCGCAAGGACGCCAGCGTCGAGGCGTGGCAGATGCCGCAGGGCGGGATCGACCCCGGCGAGGATGCCGAGACGGCGGCGTTGCGCGAGTTGGGCGAGGAAACCGGCATCACGCCCGACAAGGTTTCGCTGATCGCGGTCGGCCCACGTGAACTGAGCTATGATCTGCCGCCCGATCTCGTCGGCAAGGTGTGGAAGGGCAAATGGCGCGGGCAGCGCCAGCGCTGGTTCCTGTACCGCTTTCACGGCGAGGATAGCGACGTGAACATCGCCACCGAGCATGAGGAGTTCATCGCCTGGCGCTGGATCGACCCCGCCGATCTGCCCGTGCTGATCGTGCCGTTCAAGAAGGCGCTGTACGAAGAGATTCTGGAGATGTTCGCCGGGCATCTCGGCTGATGCGGCAAGCGGACCCGGCGCTACGATGGCCTGATTGTCGCCTTAGCACGGCGGATGCTATGGCGAACCGATGTTTCCACCGGTGATCCTCGTCGCGGCGCCCGTTCCGGAGCCGTCGCCAGCCCCGGCGGCTGCCCCGTCCCCTGCCTCTGCCTCGACGGCGAAAAACGAGCAGCCGATCCCGCCGCAGTTGAAGGCGATGCTCGACGCGGCGATCGCGTCGGGGAACGAGAACGACATCACCATCATCTCCAAATACGCATCCAACGCGGCGCCCGAGGCGGCGAAGACGATCAAGGCCTCCGTCGACGGCTGGCGCAAGGCACGCGAGGCGAAGCGGGTCGAGACGATCGTCGAGGCCGGGCCGTTCGATTTGTGGAAAGGCAGCGTGCAGCTTGGCGGCTATGCGACGACAGGCAACACCAACGATCTGGGCGTGAGCGCGGCGGTGAAGCTCAGCCGCGAGACGCTGCGGTGGAAGCACACCGTCAACGTCGCGGTCGATTACAAGCAGAGCAGCGGCGTCATCAGCCGCGAGCATTACCTCGCCTCGTACGAGCCGAACTACAAGTTCTCGGAACGCGGCTACATCTACGGCACGGGCAGTTACGAGAGCGATCGGTTCCTCGGCTATCACGATCGTTATGCGACATCGGTCGGTGCCGGCTACGGCGTGGTGCGTGCGTCCAACGTCAAGCTCGATCTCGAACTCGGGCCGGCATACCGGCGCACGTCGTTCACCGATGAAACGGAGGAGAACAGTTTCGCCGCGCGCGGCTCGATGGACTTCAACCTCAAGCTGAACCGCGCGATTTCGATAACCCAAGCGGCGTCGGCCTATGTCCAGCGGATCAACAGCACGGTGAGCAGCACGACCGCAATCAACGCCAAGCTGTTCGGGCCGCTGTCGGCGAAGCTGTCCTACGCGGTGCAGTACGAAAGCACACCGCCAGAGGGTCGCGTCAGTACCGATACATCCAGCACCGCGTCGATCGTGTACAGTTTCTGATCGCGGCAGGTTCCCCACCGTCCCTCTCCGCCCCGGAGGGTGGAGTAACGCCTGAACCCGCGCTAGGCTGACGCGATGAACACCCTTTCCACCGTCGAGCGCGAGGCCGTTGCACGCATCGGCGACACGCCGATGCTCGCGCTGACCGAGCGTTGGGCGGCGATCAACTCCGGCACGCGAAACCTTGCGGGGTTGGCGACGATGGCGGGCGAACTCGCCGATGCGTTCGCCGCACTGCCAGGGACGCTGGCGCTTGCCGAGCCTGCGCCTGCCGAGACGGTGATGGCGGACGGCAGCGTTGCCGCTCTCGATCACGGGCGACACCTGCACCTGGCGGTGCGGCCCGACGCGCCGGTGCAGATGCTGCTGACCGGGCATATGGACACGGTGTTCCCGGCCGATCACCCGTTCCAGGCGTTGCGCTGGCAGGACGATGGCAGCCTCAACGGCCCAGGCGTGGCCGACATGAAGGGCGGCCTCGCGGTGATGCTGGCGGCATTGTCGGCGATCGAGGCGAGCCCGCTGGCCGCGCGGATCGGCTACGAGGTGGTGATCGGTTCGGATGAGGAAACCGGCTCCTTCTCGAGCGGCCCGCTGATCGCACGCGCCGCCCGCGGCAACGTGGCGGCGCTGACCTATGAACCCGCGCTGCCCGACGGCACGCTGGCGGGTGCGCGCGGCGGCACGGGCAATTTCTCGATCGTGGTGCGCGGGCGGAGCGCACACGCGGGGCGCAATCCCGACGATGGCCGCAACGCGATCCTCGCCGCCGCCGCCGTCGCACTGCGGCTGGCGGAGGCACGCTCCCCGCGCCTGTCCGTGAATCCGGCGCGGATCGAGGGCGGCGGTCCGAACAACGTGGTGCCCGATCTTGCCATCCTGCGGGTCAACTTTCGTCCGGCCGACCTTGGCGAGATCGAACGCGCGCGGGCGCATATCGACGCGACCGTTGCCGCCGTCGCGGCGGCGCACGACGTCGCGATCAGCGTGCACGGCGGCTTCAATCGCCCGCCCAAGCCAATCGACGCGGGCGCGGCGCGGCTGTTCGGTGTCGTCAGGCACGCCGGCACCGACCTCGGCCTCGACATCGCCTGGCGCGACACCGGCGGCGTGTGCGACGGCAACAATATCGCGGCGTGCGGCGTACCCGTCGTGGATACGATGGGCGTGCGCGGCGGCGCCATCCATTCGGACCAGGAATTCCTTATCCCCGACAGCCTGCCAGAGCGCGCCGCGCTGTCGGCGCTCACCATCCTGCGCATTGCCGAGAAAGGAAGCCTGTGAGTTTTCGCATCCGCGCCGCACGCGACGAGGATCTTCAGCCGCTCTACGAGATGGCGAAACTGACCGGCGGCGGCTTCACCAACCTGCCGCCGGACCGGCGCGCGCTGAAGGCCAAGCTCGACAAGAGCCACGCCGCCTTCGCCAGCAACGGCGGCACCCTCACGGACGAGCTGTTCGTGCTGGTGCTGGAGAACACCGCCACCGGCGAGGTGCGCGGCACCTGCCAGATCTTCACGCACGTCGGCCAGCATTATCCGTTCTACAGCTACCGCATCGGCACGCTGACGCAGCACAGCAAGGAACTCGGCCGCACCTTCCGCGCCGACCAGTTGAGCCTCACCACCGATCTGGAGGGGTGCAGCGAAGTCGGCGGGCTGTTCCTGCATCCGGGTGAGCGCGCCGGAGGCCTCGGCATGTTGCTCGCCCGCAGTCGCTACATGTTCATCGCGCAGCACCGCGCCCGCTTTGCCGACCGGATCCTCGCGGAGTTGCGCGGCGTGATCGACGAGGCCGGCGGCTCACCGTTCTGGGACGGGCTGGCGGGGCGGTTCTTCGGCATGAACTTTCAGGATGCCGACCAGTTCAACGCGATCCACGGCCACCAGTTCATCGCCGACCTGTTCCCCAAACATCCGATCTACGTCGCGATGCTGCCCGAACAGGCGCGCGCCGCGATCGGCCTGCCCCACCCCTCGGGCCGAGCGGCGATGCGGATGCTCGAGATGGAGGGTTTCGCGTTCGACAAATACGTCGACATCTTCGACGGCGGCCCGACCATGACCGCGCCGACCGACAAGGTGAAGACGATCGCCAACGCGCTACCGGCCCGCCTGCTCACGATCGACGGCGATGGCGGCCAGGCCGCGTTGGTCGCGTGTGGGCGGCTGGGTGATTTCCGCTGCGCCTACGGCAAGGTGCGCGCCGCCGGCGACGGCGTGGTGATCGACCGCGACTGTGCGACCGGCCTCGGCGCGATCGAAGGCGACGATCTCGCCTGGGTGGCGCGCTACTGATGCTGACGGAAATCAACTTCGACGGGCTGATCGGCCCGAGCCACAATTTCGCGGGTCTCAGCCCCGGCAATCTCGCCGCGACGGCGAGCGCCGGCACGCCGTCGCACCCGCGCAAGGCCGCGCTGGAGGGGATCGCCAAGATGCGCGCGAACCTCGCGCTTGGGCTGACGCAAGGCGTGTTCGTGCCGCTCGCCCGCCCGGATCACCGTTGGCTGGCGAGCCTGTCGGTGGATTTTACAACCGCTGCGCCGCATCTACAGGCGCAGGCGCTGTCCGCATCGGCGATGTGGGCCGCCAACGCCGCAACCGTCTCGCCCGGACCCGATACGGCGGACGGCAGATGCCATCTTTCTATCGCCAATCTGGTGACGATGCCGCATCGCAGCCACGAATGGCCCGGCACGCTCGCGCAGTTGCGCCTTGCCTTCGCCGATCCGGCCTTCGTGGTGCACGGGCCGGTGCCCGCCCCCTTTGGCGATGAAGGCGCGGCAAACCACATGCGGCTGTGCGCCCGCCACGATACGCCCGGGGTCGAGGTGTTCGTCTACGGCGTGCCCGGCGGACGCTTCCCTGCGCGCCAGCACCCGGAGGCGAGCGCGGCGGTAGCGCGCGCGCATGGCCTCGCGCCAGAACGGACGCTGTTCGTACAGCAGTCCGACGAGGCGATCGCCGCGGGGGCATTCCACAACGACGTGGTCGCGGTCGCGAACGAACGCGTGCTGTTCACGCACGAACTCGCCTTCGCCGATCGCGCCGGCTTCTACGCTGAGCTGCGCGCTCGCCTGCCCGAAGTCGAGATCGTCGAGGTGCCGGCCGCCGAGGTGAGCCTTGCCGACGCGATCTCGTCCTATCTGTTCAACGCGCAGCTGGTCTCGCCGCCGGAGGGCGGCATGACGCTGATCGTCCCGCGAGAGGCGGTCAGCAACCTGACCGTGCGTTCGTACCTGCGCGCGATGCTGGCGGGCAACGGCCCGATCCGGCGCGTTGCGGTGGTGGATGTGCGGCAGTCGATGGCGAACGGCGGCGGCCCCGCCTGCCTGCGGCTGCGCGTCGTCGCCGATCCCGCGACGGTGGACCCGCGCTTTCTGGTCGACACCGCGCGGCTCGATATGATCGAGCGCATCGTCACGCAGCATTGGCCCGAGGAGATCGGCCACGATGCGATCGCCGACCCGACGCTGATCGCGGCGATCGAAGCTGCGCGGCGCGCGTTGCTGGAGGGGCTCGACCTTGTCGAATTAACTGACACGTAACCATGTTCGTTAAGCCCAAGCCACGCGAATCCGCGACTGGCCCGGGCTTTGCTTAACATCTTGGCATGTTGCACAAAATCTCCCGCCTGTTCGTCATCAAGAACAAGTTCGAGGCTTTCATGGTCATCTACGGCCTTGGCCTCGGTTCGGTCGAGCGCGGCGTGCACTACGTCGAACAATATCACGGCAGCGTCGGCGGCTGGATGCTGTTCGCGGTCTGCCCGGTCGCGGTGTTCATGGCGGGCGCGCGCATCCTCGACTCGGTGGAGCGTAACGACTGGCGGTGATACGCGCGGCTTGGTGTCACCCGGCGTCGGCACCGATGCTGATCCGCCAGTGGCACTGGTCCGATCGGCGTGTGATAAGCGCGACGACACGGATCAAAGCTAAGGCAGGAACGACACAGCCATGAAGATGCGCCCGATACTCGGCATCGCCGCCGTTATCGCCCTGGCGATCCCCGCGGCGGCATATTCGGACGATGCCAGCGACCTTCGCCAACAGATCCTGGAAGGTTGCGAGATCAAGGCGTGGCAATTCTCGGTGCGGATCGAATCCGGCGGCGCCGTCATCCCGCTCCTGTCGCCGACGATGACCCCGGTCGAGCGCAAATGCGTGCTGAAGATGGTCGACGATTTCCGGCGCGGGCAAGCCGGTACCTGACCCGTCCGGCGAGATCGATGGACGCTTCACGAAGAAGAACGAGCACTGCCGGATGGGACGGGCATCATGCGGTGGCGGATTTGCCGCGCTGACGAGCGTTACAGATCGGCACGGCTTGCGGAGGTGGCCTGATAAGGCTGGCGCGTTGATCCGCGCTTAGCTTCGTTCAAGCGCGCAGTGGATCACCCGCAGAAGCCCGGCGCGGTCGGCTCGATCAAATGGGCTAAGCTTTCCACCTCCAGCCTCCGCAGCCCACGGACGAACAACACCACCCGCGTCCAGACGCTGACGCCGCTTCGCGCAGCGCCGGCGTGCTACCCGGACGCCAAGCCTTAGAACGCGAGCCGCAAGCCCGTCCGCCCGCTGGCACGATGATCGGCATCGCCGCTTTCGCCGGTCACCGCTCCGAACAGCGTCAGCCTATGCGAGAGCGCTACTTCCGCGCCAAGCGTTGCCGTTGCCAGCACTGGCGCCCGCGATGCGCCCTCGGCCAGCAGGGTCGTGTCACCGCCGCCGAAGCCGGCCAAGGCGACCGGAGTACGGCCCTGCATCTGATACCGCGCGCCGAGCGACAGGTACGGCGTAATTCGCGCACCGGGCACTAGCGCGCTGCCGCTGAATGTCAGTCCACCATCGACGAAGAGGGCCGTCCTGGTACGCCGCGCCACCGACAGTGCGAACGCGCTGGTGCCGACCTCGCTCGCGGCGGAGCGTGTGGCGCGGATCGCGGTCGCGCCAAGGCTCGGCCGCACCGTCCAGGTGCCCGTAACGGGCAGTGCGTAGTCGATCGAGGCATCGGCAGTCCAACCGTGCAGGCGATAATAGACATAGACGCTGCCGTCGGGGACCGAACGGCGGGTGTTGGCGTCACCGCCATCATAAGCCACGGTCGCCTTGATGCCGACGCCGCCGCTGGCGAAGCGGCCGTGCACGCCCGCCACCGCGCCATCCGCGCGGGTCCGCGCGGAAAGGCTCGCCAGCGTCTGATGGTTGTTCATGTATCCGCCGAACGCGCCGATCGACCATGTTGCGCCGCCGAAGCCGATCCCGCCGAGGAAGCCGTAGCCGTTGGTTCGCGCCAGCGCCGTGCCCGACACAGCATCCGCCTCCAACGTCGCCGTATTACCCAGCACGCTTGCGAAGGTGAACAGCCCCGGTGTGTCGCGACGTGCGGCGAAATCGGCGCCGCGACCGGTCGCGGCCAGGGTGAAGCCGTTGCCGACGGTGATCTGCTGGGCCGAGGCATAGGCTTCCGGCGTTAACCGCCCGAACAGTGCCGCATTGGACGCGCCCGATGCGGTAACCAGCGACGGGGCCGCCGCTAGCAGTGCCGCGCTCGACCGACCGCTGACCAGAACATTGTTCACATAATCGATGCTGCGCTGAACCGGCGCCGAGAAGTTCGCGTCATTGAGGAACTCGCCCGCCAGCCGGATGCGCGTGCTGTCCTGGACAAGGAAGCCGAACAACGATGCGGATTTGACGACGTTGGTGTAGCTGCCGGTGATGCCGCCGCTGGCCACGATCAGATCGGTGATCGTACCGGGTTTGACAGCGCCGGTCGCGACGAGTTGCAGCGTTGCGCCCTGCGCGATCGAAAGCGCGCCATTCACGACGAGCTTGTCCGATACGCTCGGCGTGATCTCGAACAACGAGGTCGAGCCACCCGCCAGCGCGACGGTGCCGTTGACCGTCATCGTGCCGGGCGATGCGCCCGGGCTCAGCGTGCCGTTTACCGTGACATTGCCATTGACGGTGCCCGCCGAGCCGAACGTCGCATTGCTGCCGATCGTGATGCTGGCGGCCGCAATGGTCGACCCGGCAAGACCGACCAGTCGCCCGCCAGTCATCGCGATCGTGCCGAATGCCGCATCGCCAGATACCGTCGCGAAACCGGCGTTCATCCGCAGCGCTTCGACGCCGGAGACGTTGCCGAACGCAACCGGGCCGGTCGCACTGCCGCCGGACACGTCGATACTGTCGGTGCCCGTGCCACCCGCGACCGAACCGGCGAAGGTGCCCGCGATGGTGAGCCGGTTGTCAGCCGGGCCGAACGTCAACTGCGAGGTGACAAGCGACGCGTCGGCCGCGATCGTCAGGTCGCCGGCAACGCTGGTGCTGCCGAACGAGAAGCCGCCGCCGTTCAGCGTCAGCGCACCGTCGCCGGTTGCGACCAGCCGTTCGAAGCCGGTCAACACGCCGCTCTTCAAGCTGAGGCCGCTGGCATAGTCGAGCGTCGCCATATCGGTGCCGGCCCCGCCCGCAACGGTGCCTGCCAACGTACCGCCACGCGCCAGCGTGAAGCTGTCGTCGCCTGCGCCGAGGTCGATCGTGCCGGCCAGGGTGCCGCCCGAGGCGACCGTCAGTGCCTGCGCACCATCACCGAAGGCGAGCGCGGCGCCGTCGCTGCCGAGCGTCCCCGCAACCGCCAGCGCACCGTTCGCCAGCGACACGGTTTCGAAATGCGTCGCGGTGCCAGTCAGCGTGACCGGTACGTTTGCGGTAAGGCGCAGCGAGTCGGTGCCGTCGCCGCCGTCGTAGCGGCCGGCCAGCGTCGTCGCGCCTAGTGCCAAGGCGTCGTCGCCGCCGCCGAGCGATACCGCCGCGACGTCGCCGTCCACGGACACCGCCTCTGCAGCGGCGCTGCCGTCGATACGGCCGATCGCGAACCCGCCCAGGCTGGCGTTCAGGTTGGCGCCGGCCAGCGCGACCGACTGGAAGCTCTGATCGAGCGCGAGCGTGAGCGTGCCGGTGCCTGCCACGGCGAGTTGCTGGAAGTTGGTGCGCGCGCCGATCCCGCCGCGATCACCGGCGAGGATTACGCGGTACAGATTGGTGCCGCCGCCGCCGTCCACGCCGCCGGCCGCGATGCTGCCGGCCATGGCCGTGTAGCTATCGTCGCCCGCGCCGAGCTTGACCGCCCCTTCGATCCGACCGGCGTTCACGATGCTGACTCCCGCGTCGCCGCCGGTGATCGTGGTTGCGCCTGACGTTGCCAGCGTCTGCCCGGCGGCGACCGCCAGCGTTCCGCCCGCGAGCGCGATCGTATCGACGTTGAACGTGCCCGAGTACATGCCGGTGCCGGTGCCGGTCTGCGTCACGCTCTCGAAATTGGTGATCTGCGATGCGGCGAGGGTGGCGATGCCGCCACTCGCATCGACGATGTAACGGTCGGTGCCGTCAACGCCGTCGACAAGGCCGTTTGCAGTCGCACCGACGCGCTGGATGAAGCGATCGTCGCCCGCACCAAGAAAGACCGCGCCATTGATGGTGCCGGCGTTATCGATCGTATCCGCGCCATCATCGAGAAAGATGTCGCCCGTGATCGTGCCGGTGTTGACGATCATGTTGTCGAACGTATCGAACCTGTCGGACGTCTGAATCGCGGCGCTCGTCTTCGTACCGGTCGCCGTAATGGTCCCGGCGTTGATGAGATTCAACGCTGAGTCCGCGATGGTGATGGCATAGGCATTTTCACCACTGGCCGTAATCGCGCCGCTGGCCGCGTTCGTGATCGTGCCGAACAACCCGGTGCCGCTTACCAGCAACGCCGTCGTCCGCGGGTAAAGATAGGGGCTCGCGCCGGTCGCGCTGGCGTTGATCGTGCCGCTGTTGGTGATGGTGTAAGGCAACTGTTGTGCAGGCGTATCAGCATGAAGGCTGAGGGCGGTCGCTGAAATCCCGAGCGCGGCATCAGCTTGCGCCGATAGCGTGCCCGAATTGTCGATCCGTATCGTGCCGCCGTTATCCGCACCGCCAGCGTCGACCCTAATTGCGGCGGCTATCGCTCCGTTGTCGCTGGTGATGGTGCCGGAGTTGGCGAAGTCGATCTCGGTTGGCGCGAGAGACGCGTACGCATAGTCTGTCGTTGCCAAGCCACCCCCGCTGATCTGGCCATTGTTTCGGATCGTCATTGCGCCAGTACCACTCAAGCCGACACTTGGCGCGGAGTACGGATAATAGGGGTAGGAGTAGTCGTAAGGTGGCGCTGCGGGTTGCGTGATTGTACCGCTGTTGACGAAGGTAAGGGTTGTGCCGCCGTACACCGACACGGACGTGCCATTCCAATTCTGCGAGATTATCGCGCCATTATTGGTGAAGGCGGCAGTTGCTACCGACACGCCGTTCGCCACCGATCCGGTGTTAATGATCGACGCCAGCATCTGATCGCTGGGGAACAAAGCGGTCGGATTATATGAGCTTTGCAGATAGTCAGGCACTTGGGTCGACAAGCCACCCTTGATATCAGCCTGATTGACGATCTGACCGTCACCAACAACGTAGAGACTGCCGCCAAACGTGCCGCTGGCGGTGACCGTTGCGACCGTATCGGTGCCGAGCGCCTGCACCAGACCGTCTTCGAAATTCCGGACGCCGGACAGATCCAGGGCTGTTGTACCGCTGCTCGTCAAGGAACGTCCGTATATGTCCCGCCCCGCGCCGCCATCAACGATGCCGGATACGCCCAACGTATCGCCGGTCTGCAACAGCAGGTCGTCGCTTTCACCGAACAGCAGGTCGCCTGCGATGGTGCCGCCCGCCGCCACATAGGTGCTGTGGCCATAGGCACGGGTCGGCGCGCCCACGTAATACGGAACGGCATAGCCTAGATCGACGGTGCCGTTTACCGTTCCGGCATTGCTGAAACCGCCTGAATACAGTTGCACCGCAGTGCCGCCGGTGCCCGTGATCGTGCCGCCAGCGGCATTGACGATCACAGCGGACGCGGAGCCATAGTAGGTGTCGACGGCGCTGATGGCGACGCCGCCAGTGCTGGCGATGGTGCCGGAATTGGTGATCGTCGCGCCCGACGCGCCGACCGCGACGCCGCCAACACGGATCGTCCCGCTGTTATCGAGCGTGACCTGCCCGGTGATACCGTTCGACTTTGCTCCCCCGTCGACCTGCGTGATGCTGCCCGAGTTGACCATTGTCGCAGGCGAGAAGGTGGAGATACCCGTTCCGCCATCGAGCAGGATCGAGCCGGCATTGGTAACGCTGCCGCCGCCGGCGATAGCGGTCAGCGTACCGGTCGCAGCCCGGTTTGCGACGGTAATGGTGCCAAAGTTCGTGAAGATGTCACTGCTGTTGAGGCTGATGCCGAACACCGAATATGCCGTGCTGTCGACAGAGCGCGAGACCGTGATGGTGCCACGATTGGTGATCGCCAGCGCGGCGGTTTCGGTGGGGGCGCCTGGATAGGTGATCGCGGCAACCGACCGGATCGCGGGTACATCGACGACCGAGATCGTGCCATCGAGATCGACGGCGCCGTTACCGGCCAGGACGAGTGTCTGAGTGCGGACCTGACCGACTGCATCGGTAAGCGTCAGCTTTGCGCCGTTACCGACCTGATAGCCGACACTGGTAAACGGCCCGACGTTGCCCGATGCGAGCGTCGCCGAAGCATCCGCGTTCACAGCATACCGCAACGTGGCGCTGGGATCCGCAGTCACCGTCCCGGTTATGCCAGCGAACCGGCCCGGCGGGCTGTTGACGAGATTGGTGATCAGGGTCGCACCTGCGCCCAGCCCAAGATCGCCGTTGAGCACGCCACCGGTCAGGGCGAAGAAGGTACCGGCGGTATCGATCGATACGTTGCCGTTAATGCTACCGGCATTGGCGACACCCGCGCCGTAATAGGCGGTGACCGCGCCACCGGTGCCGCCATTCACGACTCCCTGAGGAGCGTTGACGAGATACCCATAGCTCAGAACCTGAACGCCCAGACCCGCCGAACTTATGATGCCGCTGTTGTTCAGAGTGACTCCGGTCGACGCTCCGACCGTGGCGCCGCGAATAATCCCGCTGTTGCTGGATGCCTGGTACCCATTCAGAGCGGCACCGATCCCGTTGGTGGATATGATCGTCCCGCTATTGTTCAGCACCGCGCTGGGCATGCTTACCGCAGTGTTCGAGGCGGTGATCGTCCCGGCGTTGTTCAGCGTACCGAAAAACATGACCACGCCGCCGGCATTGCTCGTCACCGTAGCCTCGGACGCATTGACGAAATTCGTCCCGGCGAGTTGTACGGCAGCCTGATCGGCCGCCACCGATGATCCCGTGATGGTTCCTTCGTTGCGAAACGAACCGGCAGTCTCGTAATACGAATATCCAACGTCTCTTATGACTTGGCCTGCGACATTTATCGCGGCCCGATTAACGACGGTGCCACTGCCGCCGAGTATCAAGGTGGCTGCGCTCGAGAAGCCGTTTTCAAGAGTCGCAGTCATCCCGGCGTCAGGCGCCAGTACCAGTTGCTCGAAGCCGGCGTTCAGATCGATCGGTGTGGCAACGTTGGTGTCGGTGGAAAAGACGACACGCTCGACATTGTTCGTTCCGGCGGCGGTTATCGTGCCGGTGATGCCGGTCGCCAGCGTGCGACTGCCGACGTAGGTTGCCACCAGTGTATTGTTGCCATTGCCCAGCGTAACGGAGCCATCGATCCGGCCCACCGTGGAGTCGATCTTGTTGGCTCCGCTGGTCGCCACAACGTTGCCGGTAACGACGCCCTGATTGACGAGGTTGAGGAACGAGGCGTTCACCGCAGTGCTGCCTGCCGAAGTAATCTGTCCGCCTGCGCTGTTGACGATCGTCAGCGTTCCCGCCGAAAATGCCGCGCCACTCCCCGCGTTGGCGATCGTGCCGGCGTTGGTCACGGTCAGCGAATTTGCCGTGTCGAAGATCGTCGCCGCGTTCGAGGCCGAGCGGATCGCGCCGCCTGCCGAATTCGTGACGTTGGTATAAGAGCCGCCGCCAAAATCGACCGCGCTGGCGGCACCGCCATCGATGCTGCCCGCGTTGTTGAGCGTGCCGACCGGACCGAGAATACCGCCGACGATGGAGCCGCCAGCCCGGTTGGTGATCGTCGAGAAGTTGGCGATCGTGTAGTCGTAGCCATACCTATTCGTGGTAGCGTTGCCGAGCAGGGCGATGCCGCCAGTGCCGGTAAGCGTGCCAGCGTTGTCCACCGTGGCGGAGATCGTGCCATCTGCGTTACCAGGCGACGGTAACAAAGCCAGTGCGGTCGCGCCCGACACGCTGCCGCCCGCTTCGACGGTCAATCCAATCTCTTGCGTGCCAGAATATGGCTGAGTCCCCAAGCTTCCCGACATGACAGCAATCGCGTTCTGCCCGGCAGCCGAGACGCCGCCGAACACGTCGATCGTATTCGTGACGAAATAGTCGTAATTTCCGCGCAGGACGTCAACGCCGATCGCCGGCACGTCGGTGGCGGTTACGTTCGCGCCCTGTACGACCGTCAACGCAGTGCCGGCCGTCGTCACCCGAACGCCGTCGGAATCTGTGCCGGTGCAGGTGGTGGCGCCGTTTGCAACGGTCGGGTCGGGTGAACATTGTGCCGTCGCGGGGCTTGCGCCTGCCATAATCAGCGCCGTTGCGCTGCTACCGACAGCAAGCTTCCACCGACGCCCACACGCGCCGAAACCGACCTTGTTCATTTACATCCCCCCGTGCGGCGAAGCCGCCAGTCATCTCGGATATGTATTGTGCGTCACTCTGTCCAGCGGCATTCAGGGGCAGACTGGCAGTACAGGCGGCTGTTTTTTGTTTTCTGATTCTACTGCGCCAAATACGGGTGAATTCAAGCTTCGCCTGACCACAACCTATTGTGGAGAGATCGCCATGGCTAAGACTTACCTGCCGGGCGTAGAACTTCGGCCTGTCCTTCGCGTCGCGCGTTGATAGGCGCGGCGTGTCTGGCAGTCCCGCTCGCCGCAGCAGCAGCGTCACCGATCATCGTCGGCCCCTGCGGGAATGGGACCGCCAAGCTGCCCGGTTTGACGCAGTCGACGAAAGATGAACACCGCCAGCAAGGTCTTCAACGCTTCCGGGAATACATCCCGTGCCGGACGCAAGCGGCTTGGCGAGGACCTTGAAGCCGCCGCGCCCGGTAATCATCCGCGATGGGTCTACCATCGCGCGCACGTTGAACGCCTCGTAGCGTTTAGTTGCCTGGGTTGCGCCCGCGGCTCGAGCAGGCGACACGCCCTGGCGGAAGCAAGGCGGGTCGCAGTTCACCACATGGAGAGAAGCAGTGACTGATGGTAAAGCGCTGAACGAGCAACTGGCTGCAATCGTCACTCAGGGCGATGCTGCCTGGTTCGGAACGCACCCTGACAACCGCGTCCGAATGCGCAACGCAGTGCAAGGCGAGTTCAGCGAGGAGATCGGCGCAGCACCTGTAGGCATGACATGGCGCTGCATCGTCGTCGAAGCGCAGCCCGGCGTCCGGATGCGGCAGCCGGTGGCGCTGCCGATCTCGGCCGCCAACGACAGCATGAGCGATCACGAGCTTTTCGCGCTATTCGTGCAGGCCGCGCCAACCGAAGCCAAGCGCATGATCGAACAGCTCCGCGCTATGAAACTCTCAGGAGCGCCGGAGCCCGTAAAGCCGGGTGAGCGGTCCTAACGTTTGGCCGCCGCGTTCACCGCCGCCTTCGCCACTGTGTCGTCGTTCGCCTGAGCCATGATCTCCCATGCTGCCGCTGAACGCTCGTGCATGTCGCGACGATTTTGAAGGTTCGTGTTAGCGGCAGCTTCGCGCTGGGCGGCCGCGTTCGCGCGGAAGGTCTCGGCAGAAGTCATCACATCTTATCCACTCTGTCTGACCAGCCCGCCCGCACTAGGCGGCCCCAAGCCGCCGACTGACAGGTAAACGGCCCGAAATTCGGTCCAGTGCTTACCAGGTGATTGCTGCTACGAAAAAACCGGACCATTTCTGGCCCGGCTTCCGCCCACATTCCTGTGGAAAATCAATGGTGCACCCGGAGCGATTCGAACGCCCGACCCTCAGATTCGTAGTCTGATGCTCTATCCAGCTGAGCTACGGGTGCGCTGGGAGGTCGCCTTTACGAGCCATTTTTCAGGTGCGCAAGTGCGTTGCGCGATTCTTTTGTGGAGAATACAGCGAGTCCCATGAAAAATCGTCTCGTGCTCTCCGTGTCCGCGCTGTCAGCCGCCCTGCTCTCGACCGGCTGCGTGGAGCAGCGCGTATCGCGCTATCCATCGCTGCAACCGCGCCCGATCGAGCGCCGCAGCGATGCCGAGCCGGTCACGGCGGCGTCCGCTGCGGCAGTACCGGACGCGACACTCGACGCGACGCTTGCAGGCTATGGCAAAACGCTCGCCGCCACCGACACCGCCTTCACGCCGGCTGCCGATGTGGCCGAGCGTGCGGCGCGGGCGGCACGCGGCGATGCTCCGGGTGGCGAGCGCTGGATCACGGCGCAGACCGCGCTCGCCAAGCTCGACGGCTTCCGCGCGACGACCTCGAGCGCGGTGACCGACCTGGACGAACTGGCGATCGGACGTGCGCGCGATGCAAAGCCCCCCTACCCTGCGCTCGAAGCCCTGCACGCGCGCGGCGAGGCGCAGCTTACTGCCGAGGTCAACCGGATCGCGGCGATCCAGGCGATGCTGCCCGGCGGGTGACCTGCCGTACGCCGGCCAGGGTCAGGGCCAAGGTTCAGGGCCGCGCGATCGCATAGGTGACCGTCACGCGGCGTGGGTCATCCGCGGCGAACTTTGGGTGTTCGAAGTCGAGTGATTCGTCGTGAATCATGCCGAGCCGGCCCATCAAAGCACGGCTGGCGGCGTTCTGCGCGGCGGTGATCGCGACGATGCGCGGGGCGTCCCGGTTGGCCCATCCCCAGCGGAGGCTCGCCTCCGCCGCTTCACGCGCGAAGCCCTGCCGCCAGTGCGCCGCGGCCAGCATCCAGCCTACCTCGAGTTCGCCCGCGATCGGCGTGTCATCGGCACCCGGCTTCAGCCCGCAGAAGCCGATCACCACGCCGCTATCCTTGCGCAGCGTCGTCCAGAAGCCGACGCCGTAGGTGGCACGGTACGCTTCGTGCCGGGCAATGGTCGCAGCGCTCTCCGCCGGCGATTTGACCGGCGCGAGATCCGCCATGACGCGCGGGTCGCTCCACATCGCGTGCAACGCCGCCGTATCGTGCGGCTGTGGCGCGCGCAGGATCAGACGCGCGGTTTCGATCATCCGCCGAGCAGGCGCGCCGCGTGGAGCGCGTGATAGGTCAGCACGCCCGAACAGCCGGCCCGCTTGAACGCCATCAGCGTCTCCAGCACCACGGCGTCGCGTTCCGCCACGCCCGCCGCGACCGCAGCCTCGATCATCGCGTATTCGCCGGACACTTGGTACGCGAAAACAGGCACCTGGAACTCGGTCTTTACGCACAGGATGATGTCGAGATACGGCAGGCCCGGCTTGACCATCACGCTGTCCGCCCCCTCGGCGAGGTCGAGCGCGACCTCGCGCAGCGCCTCCTCGGCATTGGCCGAATCCATCTGATAGGTCTTCTTGTCGCCTTTCAGCAGCCCGCGCGAGCCGACCGCATCGCGGAACGGGCCGTAGAAGCCGCTGGCATACTTCGCGGCGTAGGACATGATCTGGACGTTGACGGCGCCCGCGCCCTCCAGCGCGTCGCGGATCTGGCCGATGCGCCCGTCCATCATGTCGGACGGCGCGATGATATCCGCGCCCGCCGCCGCCTGGTTGAGTGCCTGTCCGACCAGCATTTCCGCCGTCGTGTCATTCACCACATAGCCGGCGTCGTCCACCAGCCCATCATGACCGTGCGCGGTATAGGGATCGAGCGCGACGTCGGTCAGCACGCCGACCTCCGGCACCGCATCCTTCAGCGCGCGGGTGGCGCGGCACATCAGATTGTCGGGATTAAGCGCCTCGCGCCCATCCTCGCTGCGCAGATGCGGCGGCGTGTTGGGGAACAAAGCGATGCAGGCGATACCCGCGTCACGCGCTTCCTTCGCGCGCGCGACGATACCGTCGATCGACCAGCGCGACACGCCCGGCAGCGTAGCGATCGGCTCCTCGACGCCCTGCCCCTCGGCGATAAACAGCGGCCAGATCAGGTCGGCGGGGGTCAGCACCGTCTCGGCATGGAGGCGGCGGCTCCACGGGGTGGAACGGGTGCGGCGGAGGCGAAGCGCGGGATAGTGACTCATGCCCGCTCAAATGCGCCCTCAGCCGCTCGGGTGCAACCGCCCGGCCGGCTCCGACGTGGCGCGGGCGCTTTCCTTGGCGGTCTCGACATGCTCCGGCACCGCCATCACCTGCGAGCGCCAGTTGCCGCGCAGGAAGTACCAGCCGGCCAGTACCAGTGACACCACCGAACTTGCCGGAAACGCCCACCACAACGCATCCGCGCCGAGCAGCGGCTTGCCCAGCAGCGCGATGCCGATACGGAACGGGATCAGCGAGACGATCAGGATCAGCAGCGGCGCCAGCGTCGCGCCGTTCGCGCGCACCGTCGCGAACAACACCATTGTCGCGCCGAACAGCAGGAACGTCCAGCTCGCGATCAACTGGATATGCCGCGCGATCGGAATCGCCGGGCTGGTGCTGGCGACGAACAGGCTCATCACCGGCCGGTCGAACAGGATGATCGCGGCGATCACCACCAACGTGATGATCGAATTGTAGAGGATGCCCGACCGCGTGATCCGGCTCACCCGATCCCATAGCCCCGCGCCGATGTTCTGCGCGACCATGCTGCTCACCGCCGCGCCGATCGCCATCGCCGGCATCTGGATGTAGTTCCACAGCTGCTGCGACACCGCATAGGCCGCCGCCGTCTCCACGCCCTGCCGGTTGACCAGCCCGATCATGGTGAGGCCCGACACCGACATCACCAGCATCTGCGCCGCCATCGGCACGCCCTTGGTCACGATGATCCGCACCAATGCCGGATCGGGCACGAGATACGCCAGTTCCGCCCCGCGCAGCCGGATCGGCAAATCGCGCGCATAGACGTAGATGACAAGGCCGACCGCCGACACCGCCGACGCGATCAGCGTGGCGGTGGCGGCGCCGGCGATGCCCATCTCCGGGAACGGGCCGATCCCGCGGATCAGCAGCGGGTTAAGCCCCGCGTCGATGATCGCGCTCAGCACCATGAACCACATCGGCGTGATCGCATCGCCCGTGCCGCGCAGCCCCATCTGGATGAGCAGCCCGAGCATCGACAGCGGCAGCCCGAGGAAGATCACGCGCAGGTAGATCAGCGCCATCGCCTGCGCATCGCCCGGCGTCGCCATCAGGTGCAGGATTTCGGGCGCGAACACGTAGCCGAGCGTCGCGATGATCGCCGCCGCGACGATCACCAGCCCCACCGCCGATCCGAACGCCCGCCTGGCCGCTTCGATATCGTGCCGCCCCATCGACTGGCCGATCAGGATCGAGGCGGCCATGCCGAACCCGAACACCGCGCCGAAGGTGAGGAACATCACGATCGTCGCGTTGGACGTCGCCGCCAGCGCGCTCTCGCCGAGGAAACGGCCGACCCAGATCGAGTTGATCGACCCGTTCAGCGTTTGCAGGATATTGGACGCGAGCGTCGGCAGCGCGAACGCGAGCAGCGTCCAGCCGATCGGGCCGGTCGTCAGGTCCCGGCCTTGTCGTTTGGACGGCTGTGCCACGCGTGCATCCCCTCGTTCTTCGCGGGTGTCGATAGGCGGGCGTGGGTGATATTCAAAGACCCGTGTGCGCGGAAGGTTTACCCCAGCCGCGCCAGCGCCGCGCCGAGCCGCTCCGCCTCGGCCGCCTTGTCGGCATGGTCGGTACGAGCCTTCTCGACCGCCTCGGGCTTGGCACGATCGACGAAGCTCGCGTTGCCGAGCCGACCGGCCAGCGCATCGCGTTCCTTCTCCGCCGCCGCGATGCCCTTGGTGAGGCGCGCGCGTTCCGCGTCGAGGTCGATCACCCCAGCGAGCGGCAGGACGAAGGTCGCCTCGTCGATCACCACCTGTGCCGCACCACCGGCAGGCGCCTCGCCTTCGGCCACGTCGATCCGCGCGAGTCGGGCGATCACCGCCTGCTGCCGTGCGATCCGCGCCTGCGTCTCCGCGCCCGCATCGCGGACGTGGAACGGCATGCGGATGCCCGGCGCGATGTTGAGTTCGGTCCGTGCCGCACGCACTTCGCTCACCAGCCGGATCAGCCAGTCGATCTCGCGCCGCGCCTCCGGGTCGATCGCGCGGGCATCCGCCATCGGCCAGTGCGCAACGATCAGCTCGCTCTCACGCGCGCCGGTCTTCGACCACAATTCCTCGGTGATGAACGGCATGAACGGGTGGAGCAGCACGAGGATCTGGTCGAGCACCCAGCCCGCGACCGCGCGCGTCTCGTCGGCCTCCGGGCCGGTCGCGGGCGCATCCATCTGGCCGAGCAGCGGCTTGATGAGTTCGATATACCAGTCGCAGAACCGACTCCACGCGAACTGGTAGATCGCGTTGGCCGCGCCGTCGAAGCGGTAATCCGCCAGCGCGAGATCGACCGCCTGCACCGTCTCGATCGTCTCGGCGATGATCCATTTGTTGACCGCGAGGGTGGCGACCGGCGCCTCCAGCGTGGCGCTCGCGCCGATGCCGTTCGCCTGGCAGAACCGCGCCGCGTTCCACAGCTTCGTCGCGAAGTTGCGATAACCCTCGACGCGCTTCTCATCCATCTTGATGTCGCGGCCCTGGCTCTCCATCGCCGCCATGAAGAAGCGCAGTGCATCCGCGCCATAGCGATCGATCAGCCCGAGCGGGTTGACGACATTGCCCTTCGATTTCGACATCTTCTGCCCGTCCGCCGCGCGGACCAAGCCGTGCAGGTAGAGCGTCTTGAACGGCACAGCCCCCATGAAGTGCATGCCCTGCATCATCATGCGCGCGTTCCAGAAGAACAGGATATCGAAGCCGGAGATCAGCACATCGTTGGGGTAGCGGCCGTGGAGCGTTGTATCGGTATCGTCCGGCCAGCCCATCGTCGCGAACGGCCACAGTGCGGAGGAGAACCATGTGTCGAGAACGTCGGAATCTTGCTGTAGCGTAACGCCGTTCGGCGCCTGAGCGCGTGCCTCGGCCTCGGTTAGCGCAACATAGACCTTGCCGTCGTCACCGAACCAAGCCGGAATCCGGTGCCCCCACCACAATTGCCGGCTCACGCACCACGGCTGGATGTTCTCCATCCAGTTGAAGAACGTCTTCTCCCAACTCTTCGGCACGATCCGGATCGCGCCCGAACGCACCGCCTCGATCGCCGGCTTCGCCAGCGTCGCCGCATCGACATACCATTGGTCGGTCAGCCACGGCTCGATCACCACGCCCGAACGGTCGCCATACGGCGTCTGGATCGTGCGCGGTTCGAAGTCGTGCTCGGCATCTTCCTTGTCGAGATGCGTGACGAGGAAGCCGAGTTCCTTCATCCGCGCCACCACCAGCTCGCGCGCGCCGTCGACTTTGTCCTTGCGGAAGCGGTGCAGCCCGATGAACTCCGCCGGCACCCTGCCATCGGCGGTCTGCACGACGTTGGCGGCGGCATCGAGCATGTTGAGCATGTCGCGCGCCTCGATGCCGGCACGCTTGCCGACCTCGAAATCGTTGAAGTCATGCCCCGGCGTGATCTTCACCGCGCCCGACCCCAGTTCGGGATCGGCATGGTCGTCCGCCACGATCGGAATGCGACGCCCGGTGATCGGTTGCTCGATGAACTTGCCGATCACGCTCGCATAGCGTTCGTCCGACGCGTTCACCGCCACCGCCATATCGGCGAGCATCGTCTCGGGCCGCGTCGTCGCGACGACGATATGGTCGCGCCCGTCCGCGAGGCGAACCCCGTCGGCAAGCGGATAGCGGAAGTGCCAGAACCCACCCTTGATCTCGCGCGTCTCGACCTCGAGATCGGAAATGGCGGTACCCAGGCCCGGATCCCAGTTCACCAACCGTTTGTCGCGGTACAGCAGCCCTTCCTTGTGGAGATCGACGAACACCTTGAGGACGGCCTTCGAGAAGCCCTCGTCCATGGTGAAGCGTTCGTTCTGCCAGTCC
>Ga0265798_10000714_pt1 | contig 54092 bp, 67 predicted proteins | sample P3T30metagenome_FD_192430 | JGI IMG/M metagenome (GOLD analysis project Ga0265798, IMG submission 192430) | Plant litter microbial communities from East Loma Ridge, Irvine, California - P3 T30 | ecosystem: Environmental > Terrestrial > Plant litter > Unclassified | place: USA: California...
TGGCTTAGGCAGACTACAATGTAACTTTTGTGATAATGACTGAGTAGCGCCTTTTGTTGGGGAGCCGCCTGTGTGGATGTGTGGCTTTAACTGCTGCCTCAAGACTACGCTCAGGTCTTTATGCCATAGAAATTGTGCTGTCACCCTGACCTGAGTTGTCCTAGATGTGAGGATTCCAAGGACCCTAATTGAATATGTCATACTATTGTACCACAGTCCTACACATGGCGTAGCGAGAGTGATAGGATTGCGTTTGTCGAAAATACCAGAAGCCAAAATCGGGTGCGACTTGCACATGAGTCGATCAAACGCGGCGGGAAGATATCGTCCCGATCACACGACCAAGCCTTACCAAAGCGAGCGGGAGCGCAAACAACTTCGTATTTATAGTCACATTCGCAAAATTTCGGAGCGCAGGTGGGATGTCAAAAGAAATGCCTAGCGACGCATAAAGGTCTTTCGACACAACAAGTTTTTTGACACATTACGTCTTTCGGCACAACAGGTCTTTCAAGGCGATGTGCTGACTGAAGTGATTGAAAGACAGATCAAGAACAGCACTTGATCGTATTGTGAATTGTCGATGTCGCACACATGCCACAAGCTTGAGTCTTCAGGTCCCGCTCGTGCTACATGTCATATGCCATAAGTGTTCCAGGTGACGGCATCCATCGTTTGGCATGTCGATGTAGTGATTATGCTCTAGCGACTTTGTGTTTGCTTCTAGCAATCGTCCGATATGTCACAATGCGCTTCATCGTCGTTCTTCGTGGTCCATCCTCTTTCAACCATCTTGTTGCTTGTTCCATTGTACGCACTCTTCGAACTTGACACCCGATCCTCCGAAAATATCCAGCGCACTCCCAATGGTCAAGTCCACCTTGCCATGACTAAGCCTTTTTACAAGCTCAAGATCCTCGATCGATCTGCCACCGCCGGCATACGTGACAGGAATATTGCACCACTCGGCTAGCTTAGTGACGAGCTCATGATCGATGCCACGTTGCAGTCCCTCAACATCTGCGGCATGGATGAGAAACTCCGAGCAGTGGGGCTCGAGAAGTGAGATAGATTCTGCAAGATTGTTTAATCAGGACTTCGACCATAAGGTGCTAGTATTACCTTGATTTAGCTCAAAATCCGTAATGGTCTGCCACTTGTTGGTAGCAACAAACCAACAGTTGTCTTTCCTTCTGCAGCTCAAGTCGATGACGAGCTTTGACTTATCGTTACCCAGCGCATGCAGTACCGCCTTCAGACGGTCCATGGAGAACTTGGAGTCAGGAAATAGGTACGAAGTTATAATGACCTACCATGGCTTTATCAGCCTACTTGCTACACGCTCCTCACATTCCATGCAACTCACTCGCTCTGCACCTCTCGCAATCCAGTCTGCAGCGTTTTTCTCTGTGATGCCGCCACCAACTTGCATGCCGTTGCTCCACGCACCAAGGGCTTCCTTTGCTGCTTCATCATTGCCAGGACCGAGCATGATAACGTGGGCACCGGTTAGGCCATACTGCTTGTACAAGTTGGCATAGTATTCAGATGGATGCTCGGACGTCCAATTCGTCTTCAGGCTGTCGGGCAAGACAGTAGACAGTGTGCCACCAACAATTTGCTTCACGCTTCCAGCATGTAAGTCAATACAGGGTCGAAAGCGTGTCATCCTGGCGACTCGACAACAGTTCTGGATGATGAGGTCGATGGTGTTGATGCGGGGGAGGGGTGAAAGACGGAGGTCCGCAAAGCTTGGCAAGAATTATTTTAGCGTGGAAACTCCACATGCAGGTCATCGAACTTTCAAGCTCACCAGCACTTCCACACCACGACTGTCGCAATGGCACCCACGCTTGGCAAACGGAAGCGCGTAAGCCGCGCTGAGCTCCAACAGCCTTCGCGATCTCCTTCACCCTCCCCCGACTCGAATGGCTCCGATGGCGAGGACATGCAAGCGATCTTTCGACGCGCATTCGAAGTAAAGTTCAAGCCCCTCCCCGTGGAGGCAAAGAAGCCCAAGATCGAAGAGTTAGAAGAAGACGAGGAAAGTGAGGGCGAACATGGATCAGATTGGGATGGTATAAGCGACGAGGACGAAGACGAAGACGTCGAAGTTGTCGAATTCAAAGACTCTCGATTTGATCCCGAGGACGAGGACTCCAGAGCAGAGATGAAAGCCTTCATGTCTTCAAAGCCACCAAAATCTACCTCTACGCAATCCAAATCCTCTACAGTCAAAAAGAAGCAGGATGGTGAAGACTCCACCGAAGTTACCAACCTCAAGAACGACCAAGCTCTTCAAAAGCTTCTTCGCGAATCCCACCTTCTATCCGCCTCCTCGTCTGGCACTTCAACACCCACCCTCAGCGCTACCGGTGTTGCAAGACACAAATCTACGGATCTGCATCTACAGTCTCTAGGAGCGAAAGGCTCGGTTTTTACACAGAAGAAGATGCCAATGGCTCAGCGGAAGCATATGGTACAGAAGGCACGAACAACAGAGGAGAAGAGGAGAGCAGCGGCCAAGGAGGCTGGTATCATCCTAGAGAGACCTACAATGGGCAGTTCAACAGTCAAGAGAGATGCGAACAGGAAGAGGGAGCAGACAGTGGGATTGCCGAGCGTTGGCAAGTTCAGAGGTGGCACGTTGAGCTTGAGCAAGAAAGACGTGAGAAGCATTACTGGTGGACCTGGCAGCAAGGGCAAAGGGAAGGTGAAGAAGGGCCGGAAGTGAAAATTGCAGTGACGTGAAGACTGCTTGGCCGTTACACAACGACACCTCCTATTCGTCATAGTTCAGCAACTGCTCCCTACTACAATCACTCCGAGCTACCTAACTTTCGTCAAGGTTTACTCATTGCAACATCACCCATCGCCTTGGAAATGGCCAACTCTCACCTCCCAAGGCCAGCGGCGGGCACCTCCAATATGTTCGACCGCTCGACGCTGATAGATCGGCCATATCCATATACCTCAGGCTTTCTCCAACTTTTGGGCTCACGCTCAGGATACGAAAACCAGCCACTTAGCCTTCCGAACTTATCTCCTGCTACGAGAACTTGGATCTCGTCACGCAGGGCCACGTCCTCAACACTCCCCACCACAACAAAGAGATCCCAACAAGACTTCTTTCTTGATTCGCATGCAGTGTTCGTAACAAAAACACTGTCAACATCCATCCTCGCAAAAAGTACGTTCATCCTCGCTGAGGCCAAGCCCATTCTCGAACGCAAGCTAGCCCTCCTTCGAGCCGCTGAACGAAATCACATGATCAATGATGCGAAACCATGTTTGCAGCATGCTACGTGGGATGAGTCCGTGAAATGACATCTGGGCTACTTTCTGTGTTAAGAGTACAAGACGAAGGACACCAGCAGGCGTGTTGCTGAAAATTTAACTGTTGAAAGACTCTTCCGGGACTGGGAACCGCTGTCTATTAAACTCGTTTACGCCTTCATTGCAATGGCCATAAGCCCGTACCCCAAGACCCCGACCGTTGCGCTGCGCTTCCAACAGGATGTGGCGCATGCTGCGCGGTAGAGTCACATAGCAAGCTTACATCAACAACGAGGACTTCAGTAATATGCTCGCCCAGCTGCAACGTGCCTCTCCTGTTGACTTGCGCATTCCCGCAAGGTCAGCCGTCGGTGAAATTCCGTTGTACTGGGTTCGATAGCGTACCAAACTCAGTATGCGAAGGTACCATGGTTGTCGACCACTTTCATGATGAACGGACCCTCGCGAAACAGCCCCACTTCATGATTATGTTCGCCCCCACAGTGTTTTCCTTTGGTTCCAGCATCTTTCTCTACCCCAGTTCTTCCCCTCCTACTTCTTGCCAACTTTACGCGACGCTCACCATGCTTCTGCGTTCCTCCAAGACAACCGGCACTACTGCGCACCAGGAATGCTTCCGCGTTCTCAATTTGCCAGTCGAATTGCGCTGCATGGTATACGAGAACATCGACTTCAGCACCACGCACCATGACCTCAACAGAGTTGATGCCCATATGGCTGAGAGAAGCTGACCAGTGCCTCTTCTGAGCGTGGCCAATGACTCGAAGATCATCCTCGTCCGACCTTATGTCTCCATAGACATTCTCGCGACATGTCATATCATACAGCAGGAAGCCGCACCGATCCTCCGGCGCAAGATGCGGAGCTGCAAGCAACAACCCTTGCGTTACCTCGAGCGAACCATTAGACTTGCCCTCTGAGATCCAGGCGATACCTTCTGCACGCACGGAGTACGCCGAAGATATTCACACCCACTACGAAGACGTTCCATCATTTGTCCACCGAGCGAAGGAGACCATAGCTGGCATCATCAAGACTTCGAACACGACGGCTCGTGGCTTCGACATCGAGATCCGGCTCGTCGGCGAGATCGGCGACTGGAGGGAAATGATGATGCACCAATTTCTAGTGGAACTTGACCACGCAAGCGGTGATTTGGTGTTCGTCGTGTATGGCGAGAATGTGCTGGATGGCGATCCGGATGTTTATGTACCGTTTGTGAACACCGCAAACGCTTGGTGGTCCCTATGGTCTGCGCTGAAGATGCCTTGGCTGAAGCTGGTGGACTTGCCTTGACGGACAAGGATCCAGGCTGACGGTACGGCGGTGTGGGATGATGAAAGCCTCTTGAACGTCATGGATTGGCTGGAAGGGTTGAAGTTCGAGATGGATAGTTTTCAATGGTTGACATGATTCACCTGGATAGTAACCTGTGCTAATAGTCTATGAACTGAAGTGATTAGCATTTCGCTCAAATCCAATTGCTGAACTCATAGTGTTTCCCTGTTTGATCCATCTTTATCCTATCACTACTCTCTTACCCACCTAACATGTCGCGCTTACTACAGCCCGTCCGTTCTCTCAATTCTCTAGAGCTTTAGAACGGCGACTGTTATTGCGATATCGAGATCTGACGGAGCGGCGAGATTGGCGTCTGGGACGACTACGATCTGTTGAAGTGAGCCCGATGTGCCTTCGGACGACGACCTGTAGAGGAACGCGAGCAAGTCGTAGAGTTTGTCCCAGGAAGGGAGTAGCAGCGGGAGGCCTTCATTAAGGATGTTGGGGTTGTCGTAGAGTGGATGGCGACTGGTAAACAGCATCTAGCGGACATTCTATTCATGCGATTGGTGTTGTCATGTCCCAGCTCTTTCTCATGAGGTCGCGTGCTGATGCGTATGTAGCTCTGATTTCACATGCAAACTCGAGGGACTCGCGAAAATGCGTTCGCAAAACAGAGCTTGACGTCGCTGAACCAAACACAATACCTTCTGTCATCTGTCTCTGTCATTCTAAGAGGGATGTAAATCGCTCATCTCGCATGGTGTGGGCTCTCATTGGACCCACGACGCAGCGTCCCAAGAGCTGCAAGTCCCCGCGTGCCTGCATCTCGCCGACCGCTGCATGCGCCAAATGACGCCGTCGCGTGCGCACTCCACATTTTCTCTTCCGTAACGCGATCCGACACCCCAATCGTTCACCACATCGCGTTTGGTGGATACCACCTTGGCACAAATGGCACTTTTTGCCAGTCGTGTGATCAGCGCGCCTGAACTCGTCGAGTCACGCGATACGCTTTCAAGCCTCCCGCGGCTTAGCAGAGACGTGTCCGAGCGTCTCTTCCCCAGACCACTGTTAAGATGCCGGCGCCATCGTCGCTGCGCCGTGTTTTTTGGTGTCTCGCACACATGAGGTTGTGATTCTTTAGTATTTTTGCTGCAAGTGGCGATTTACCTGCGATATGACCAAGCCTGCACGCTACGACTTCAAGACGCGCCATGTGGCGCACCCGGATGCCATTGTCGCGGGCGACAAGTACCGGTTCACCATCCTCACCGAAGGCCTGCTGCGCTTCGAGTGGGCTGAGGATGGCAAGTTCGAGGACCGAGCGTCCACTTTTGCCATCAACCGCAAGCTGGCCGTCCCGGACTTTTATGTCTGGGACCGAGGCTACGGCATCGAAATCGTAACGAAACGCTTCCACGTGGTGTATGACAAGAAGAAGTTCAGTGCAGAAGGCTTCAAGGTCCATCTGAAGGGTGCTGTGACGGGGACATGGGCATATGGGGAAGAAATCTCGAATTTGGGCGGCACCACGCGCACACTGGACATGGTCAATGGGCGGACGGATGTGGGACCGGGTGTGCTTTCAAGAGACGGCATGGCAGTCTTGAAGGACTCCGAGTCGATGCTGTTTGAAGACAATGGTTGGATTGCGGGACGGCGGAAGGGCGACAGGACCGACGAATACATCTTCACATACGGCCGCGACTACCGAGAGGCAGTGCGTGCATATTATGCTGTGTCTGGCAGCCAGCCTCTGCTCCCGCGATATGCCATGGGCAATTGGTGGAGCAGATATCACGCATACGACGAGAAGGAATACATGGAGCTACACGACCACTTTGAAAGGGACGATGTGCCCATGAACGTGGCTGTGGTAGACATGGACTGGCATCTTGTATGGGATCTACCAGACGGCATCAACGGCTGGACCGGCTACACATGGAACAAGAAGCTATTCCCAGACCCAGACAAGTTCATGAAGAAATTACACGACCGCGGCATGAAGCTGACGCTGAATCTCCACCCCGCAGACGGCTTCCGCCACCACGAAGACCAATACGCGCAAGTCGCAAAGTATCTCGGTATCGACCCGGCCACCAAACAAACTATAAACTTCGACTGCACCGACAAAGCCTTCATGGACGCCTACTTTGATATCGTGCACCACCAGCACGAAGAGCGCGGCGTGGACTTCTGGTGGGTCGACTGGCAGCAAGGCAACACGTCCAAGATCCCCGGCGTTGACCCGCTCTGGGTACTCAACCACTTCCACTTTCTCGACAGCGGGCGCGGCTCACAGCGTCCCTTAATCCTCTCGCGCTTCGGCGGCCCAGGCGCGCAACGATACCAGATAGGTTTCTCAGGCGACGCCATCATAACATGGGACTCGCTGCACTTCCAGCCCGAGTTCACTGCCACGGCATCCAACATTGGATATGGCTGGTGGAGTAACGACATAGGCGGACATACTCACGGCTACAAAGACGACGAGCTGTATACGCGCTGGGTGCAACTCGGCTGCTTTTCACCCATCCTTCGCCTGCACTCGGACAACAACCCCTTCAACACGCGCGAGCCATGGCGCTTCAATGAAGAAGCACGTACCATTGTCGAAGACACGCTTCGCTTCCGGCACCGCCTGATACCCTATTTGTACACCATGAATGCGCGCTCCGCCTCAGACGATATGCCGCTCATCCAGCCAATGTACTGGGACTACCCCGAGGAAGACAAGGCGTACAGCGTACCAAACCAGTTCCGTTTCGGCAGCGAATTGATTGTTGCGCCTATCACGCAGCCAAGAGATAAGACGACGCACCTAGGTGCTGCGAACGTGTGGCTGCCAAAGGGCAAATTCGTCGATGTCTTTACGGGCGTCGTGTACAATCGAGCCGGCGAACTCAAAGTGCATCGTCCACTCAACTTCGTCCCCGTACTCGCACCCGAAGGTTCTATAGTTCCGCTTGACGGTGCGTGGCGGCCTTTGTCGGGAAGCCCGAATCCCACATGCATCGAGATCCTGCTTGTCGTCGGTGCGAACGGGTCGTTCACGCTGATCGAAGACGATGGTACAGGCACGCACGTTGATGATGGGGATTTTGCGGTCATTGATGATGCAGGCGAGGAGAGCAATACTGAGAACAATGTGAAGTTTGCGTACACGGCGATTACGTATAAGCAGAACAGCGGAGTACTTAAGATCGGGCCCGTAGACGGGTTTAGTAGCTGCGTGCCCAAGGCGCGGGAGTGGAAGGTTAGACTTGTTGCGCATACCCCGAAGCATGTGAAGGATATTACGTGTCTTACCACGGGGCCGAAGAAGGGGAAGCACGCGAAGGCGCTGAGCCACAAAGTCTCCACGGAAGCGAACGGCACGTTGCTCTCCCTTGAATCAGTATCATCAGACCACACGATTATCGTGGAACTCAACGGCGCCTCCTCTTCTACTATCAAGCCGCACAAAGGCTCCGACCCACAGCTGGACATCGTGGACCCAACGCCTAAGATTCAGGACATCATCGACAAAGCGTGGATCGAAATGGACCAGAAGTGGGATGTATGGAACGCTGTCAACAACAATGATTCTGTCTTGAACAAGGTTAGGGCGCTGCAGGGTAAAGGATTGAAGCAGGAGCTTTTGGATGCGATACTTGAGTTGTTGCTTGCGGATGAGAGATTGGGTGGGGAGAGCGCTGGGGACGAGGATGACTTTTAGATATTTGTGGGTGATGATACAACGATGTATGAAGCGCTGCTAGGTAATCTATGTATGCATTTCCCTAGATTTCCGATATCCAATAACCCATACATCAATCTCCGATGAAACCAATGGCATCTACACCAGAGCCGGTGCCAACGCACCCCTCGCCTTGCGACGACTATTCCCCAACCCGCAGAAAGTCTGAAAGGCAACCGGGCCCGGCGCATTAAAGTCATCACACTCCTCTACACAGAACGTCAGCTCGCACTCCCCCACGCCACCCAATTCCTAAAACATACCGCCATTATCATTACCAAAGTCGAAGAAAGCCTCCAAACGGGTGCAGCTTTGATCCGCATAAATCTCGATAGAGCAATCGTTTGGGATGCCGCTGGGCGCGCGCGCACTCAGTGCTGTGCTGCCGCCCGCGAGACTGAGAGATGAGCAGCCGCTCTCTGCGGGTAAGTCGATGGTTTGGATGAAGAGGCCGCAGCCGCGGGCGGTGTAGAAGTCGACTAGGAAGGCGGAAGTGGTGGTGGAGAAGACTGAGAAGAGTAGTGTGGTGGGAGTGGAGACTTTCATGATGACTAGAGGATGTTGGATGTGTGTTGTTGGGATGTAGAAGTTGGCGTAATGTGAGTTGAGTATTTCTCACAACTCACCGGTGCTGGAGACTACTTTTATACTGCATGAGGAGGTAGTGATTGTCGTCCCTACAGCCGTTATCAGAACGCTGTCGATTGCCGCACCACATCTCATTGTGGACGCCTATTTTACCTGAGAGTAGTCCGCACCAATGATTTCTCAGTACGAACGACGCTTACTGTACCTTGGTTCATCTGGTAGTAGGTACTCACAAATGGGCGATCTTGGTTACCTTTTAGAGACTCGAGCGACCTGCACCGTGTGCTTGTATCATAAAAGCTCACTTGGCATAGGTGGAGAGTGGGTCACTATTCAACTTCTCTGATTACTTACATGCACCCCTAAATAGAGGTATTTTCTAAGGGTGTGTAGTATGGAGCCCGCGTCTCGGATCACAGGATCGCGCTTTCGATGATCAAAATAGAATCCTGTCGCATTTGAACGAATGGCACTACCATCGCCAAAGTAGAATCTCGATCCCTAGATATCGTGGCAGAAAATTACGGCGCAGTCTGCGGTTTTGGGGACACTTTGACAGCTTGCCAGGATAACGTCGGAGCTAACAGAATATGTCTTTGGTTGTTAAAAACAGTCCATATAGTGATACTCCTAGAAGTTTTGTTGTTAGTAGTCGCAGTGCGGAGACTTGGGGCGTGCTTGAACGTGCGATTAACATTGGTGTCTCGACGCCAAGCCATGACATCGTGGACCCTTGCAAGGTTGCAGGGCGATCGACCGCGGCTCAAAAACACCCCACACATTTCCCCTTCACAAGCTGCAAGTTCCGAAGCTAAACAGCTCACCTCCAAACCGAATCGCAAACAACCTCTTCAATACTCTATTCTTCCAACCAGACGTACCACCACGTGCTAAGCCCACGCGCATCCCAACCCTCAACCTCACACCGCACCACCACACCGCAATGTCCACCCCCCACCCCCAACCCGACCCGCTCAACCCGCCAACATCCCCCAACGACCCAACCTACACCCTCCTAAACAGCACAACCCTCGACCTCCTCCTCATCGAACTCGTTCCCCTAGCCTACCGCATAACCGCCGACCTAGCACACCGCGAAGAAGAATTCCTCCGACCGACGAGTAGTGCAAGAAAGCAGGGTAACAGAATGTCTGGCACGAGTAATGATACGGGCGCGGGAGGTCCGGTGGGAGGAGGAGGAGGAGGTGCGACAGCGACGGTGGACGACGAAGAAGCGCGCGAAGCGGTATTCCATAGACTTGAGGGCTTGGGATATAGAGTTGGCTTAGGTATTGTCGAACGGTAAGTCTACAACCCCACCCGTCCAAACTCCCCCCCCTCCAAAGCTCACCACCCACCTCCAAACCACCACTAACACCCTTCCCCCTCAAGCTTCTCCCGCTCCACCCCGCGCCCAACAACCCCCCTAGACATAATAAAATTCCTCTGCAAAGACCTCTGGACCCTCCTCTTCCGCAAACAAATCGACAACCTAAAAACAAACCACCGAGGAATATACGTCCTGACAGATAACACCTTCAAGCCTTTATCGCGAATGAGCTTCGATACAAAGAAATTCGACCCGGTGGTACAAGCGGCGCTGGTGGAATCAACGGGGGACGTGGCGCTGGGTAGGGATGCGAATAGTATTGCGCGGGTGCAGCCGTTTTTGTACTTTCCGGCGGGGGTGATTAGGGGCTGTCTGGAGAGTTTGGGGATTAAGGCGAGTGTTACGGCGGAATGTGCGGCGCTGCCGGCGGCGACGTTTCAGATACGGACGGTGGGGGCGAAGAATTGAGGGGGTGAGGACGAAGGGGAGTATGAAGGGGTTCAAGGTGTTCATGTTGTCGGCCTTCAGGACACATCGAACGCCAACATCGGATAGAGAAGGAGGAGCAAGCATCATGTGTTATTTTCAGCGGCATTGGATGGAGTTTGGAGTTTATTTGAGCGAATTCATGTAGCAAATGGGCGAATAGAGAGCTCGGTTTGAGTTTCTGACTATCTGAGAAGTTGTGTTCATGCACGTATTGATGCAGATTTAGGTCGTATTCGTATCTCATTGCTCGTCACCCAATTTTGGACTTCACAACCTATCTACCACGACCGTATAAGCATCCATCTATGACCCAACCTCTGACAGGACAACTCACTTGGCAGGAGGGTTGTTGACGAACTCGATGCCCTTGGAGATGTTACCCTTCAGGCCATCGTAGCAAGCCTGGAGGAGCTTCTTCTCGTGGTCGTTGACGCCGCTGACAACGTCAATGGCCTTCTCGGCACCGCCGGGGCCAAGCTCGATGGGTACGGAGAAGAAGTCGGTGCCGGTGGCTTTTGCGATAGCGTCGCCGCCGTTGACACCGGGGAGGTAGACAAAGCTGGGCTCGACGATGCCCTTCTCGCCGTTCGCGGCCTTGATGACCTTCTCGGCGAATCTATTCTTCTTAGCTGGAAAATCGGAAGGTTCACTGGAATAACATACCGGTAACCGGCGTAGGCCATGGAGAGAGTGGCTGAGCCAGCACCATCCTTGGCCTTGACAACCTCGTCACCACCGAATTGGATGCCTGCTTGCTGTTAGTCACAGCGAATGCCAGATTCAAGGTCGACTCACGGTTCACGAGCGCATCGAGCTTCTCTGAAGGGATGTTGACGCTGGGCTTGGCCTGGCTGAATAGAGGCACGATAGTCTCGCCCGAATGTCCTCCAATTACGGGGATGTTCAACTTCGCTGGGTCCTTCTCGCCAGTGATCTCGGCAACGAAGGTCTCGGCGCGGACGACATCGAGGGTGGTGACACCGAAGAGCTTCTTGGGGTCGAAGACACCGGCCTTCTTCAGCACCTCGGCGGCGATGGGTACCGTCGAGTTGACGGGGTTGGAGATGACGAGAACGTATGCCTTGGGGCAGTGCTTGGCGACACCCTCGATGAGACCCTGGACAATGCCGGCGTTGATCTTGAAGAGGTCGTCACGGGTCATGCCGGGCTTGCCTTGGTAGTGTCAGTATGCTGGACGGAGAGTGGGTGTCGGCGTGCACTCACGGGGAATACCAGCGGGGATGACCACGATGTCGGCGCCAGTGAGAGCCTGCTGCATGCCGTCATTTGCGGGCAGGTAGCCGGTTACTTTCTGCACAATGTCAGCACTCCCATCGTGTAATATGAGGTCGAAGTAGTCTTACCGCGGGCGAGGAGATGTGGGAGAGGTCAGTCGCGACACCGACGGCGTTGACGACATCGTATAGGGCGAGCTCAGTGACGAGCGGGCAGGTCTTAAGGAGGAGGGACAATGGCTGAGTGTGTTAGCAAAGTCTCTCTGCTGCGAATTGACCTTCTCACCTGTCCAATGCCACCGGCGGCTCCAGCTACGACTGCCTTCATGTTGTAGATTTGCTAGGGAGAGGTAGTTTGAATTGCGGGGGCGGGGTAGCTCGAAGCTGTGTAGTGGATTGGTAGAAGTAGTGAGGTGTGGAGTAGCAATTGAGGTACCAGAGTTGTGTCTGGTGGTGTAAGAGAGTTGGAGCAGGAGAGGCAAAGAAGAGTAAAGGTAGCTCGTCAATCGGGAAGGAGCTTGGTCCTGTTGGCTGAGAAGGCACACGTGGGGTCGAAACTAAGGTGTAACACGCGAGGCGGGGCAATTCGAGGTAAGATCAGGGTCTGGCCGCCGACTTCGCGCTGAAAGAGCAAGCACGATTATATACGCAATTATGTATTCGCCAAAACTCGCATAACGGTGTCGATGTATTGGACCTCGCTCGCATACAGACCCTAGTGACCGGGTATGTGTACATCACTCTAGACGCAGGTACCCTCTCGTTCGCGAGAAACAGGATGTCATTCTATATAAGCCGCAAGTTTGGTATTTACCTCGTGACGCCCAGGCCATTTGTCCATCCGCGGCCGTGCCCTTATCCAAAGCAAACTTCCAAACGCCGTCAATTTCAGTATCACTCGTTCTTTATCGAGGGGTCGATGGAATGCTCCGGCTCATCCTAAGGGCCAAAGTCCTCGCGCTCACCCTCCGCATCGGCATCCGCCTCCTCGTGGCGGTACGCCTGGGGATCGCCAGCACTCGGATCTGGTCCCCTCTGGTTGACGGCGTACATCTGCTGCTGCGTCATTGACGGGTACGGGTAGGCCTGGTCGAACATCTGCTGCTGCTGGCCGTAGACACTGGGATCAGGTCCGGCATACATGTTAGGCTGGCGGAAGTCATCCTGCGGCGGCATGTGCTGGCCCATGTAGTCCGGAGGAGCCATGGGGTGCTGCGCGTGGACCTGTGGGGGCATGGCGCCCGGAGCTGCCGCGTTGGACTGGACTGCCGCGTTCTGGCCGGCGCTCCTCTTGTGGGGGTGAGCCTCCTCGCGGGGCACGATGTCGATGAGGAAGTCGAACATGTCCGACTTGGACAGGGCCGAGGCAATGTCGGAGCGCTGAAGGGTGCGGCGCTTGTTCTCCTCTGCGTGGATCCAGGCGCGCATGGTGAGCTCCGTGATGAAGATGTCACACCCCTTGGCGAACAGGATGGGCGCCTCCGCTGAGATCATCTTGACCTCTGGATCCGCCTTCATGACCTTCTTGATACGCGCCAAGGGCAGCTGGTGCAGCTTGTAGTCGTGCTCGTCCGTCTCGAGCTTCGTGACCTGCTGCTGCCAGTACGTGTTGAGAATGTCGCGGTAGTTGCCCGTGAGGCCCTGGTTGACCTGCGGTGATGGTTAGCGCCCGTGTCTCAGCCCTCAGCGCGGTCGCGTCGTACATTCTGCCACGAGCCTGTGAAGAGCTGCGGGTCTGGCGCATGGCCCTGGGCGGCAATCTGGTCCAGATATCAGCGTGTGTGAGTGGACGCGAATGCGCAGAGACGTACTTGTGCGGATGCGCCTGCGATGGGTGTTAGCAAAGGTACCAATCAGTACTCTCGCGACGCGACAATGACAGGACATGAGGCGACGTACCATAATGGCCACCCTGCGCAGGGTCGTAGAGCGGATTGCCCGCCTGGCCGTCGTAGCGACGGGGCGCGGCGGGTGCGGCGCGCATCTGTTTGTTGTGGCCGGGCAGGTTGACCTGGTCCATATTGGCGGCCTGGTGTGTTACGCAGGCGCAGGGTTTCGCGTGCGCTCAGGGAATTCGAGATGGCCGTCGGCTTGGTGCAGAAAAGTGGTGAATGTTACCCAATGGCAGCTTGCGTGAGGTGGCCGTCGCGATGGTGACTGGAGGAGGAGCTTGTGCTTTCGCAGAGATGGCGTCTGAGTGGTGGTTGGCGCTGGAAAGCGGGGGCTGGCTCTCCTTCAGCCGGCTGCGGTGTGATGATGCGTCTGGGTCTGCCATGTTCGTCGTCCAGCGTCAGTCTGTTGCACTGTGTGAGAGCGACGTCTGAAGGCGATGCGACTGACCTGCGATGTATTCCGGCGAATCAAATCCCTCCGCGACCATATATTTTGCGGTCGAATTGCTGGTTGGTGGAGGCGCCGGCGAGTCACGATTGAATCCGCAGACTAGGCAAGGGCCGGACCAACTTCAGTATCCAGGTACGCAGCGAGTAAAATCTATGGCCAGAGAATTGCAGCAACTCAAGTCAAGGTCAGCCTGCCTGGGGCACCTCTGACTTATTGTCGGATGGACACTGCTGTCCACTAGCGAGTGAGCCTTCCGTGATCGTCACCTCCTCCCGCCATGGTATTATATGCGCACCGTGGCGGCGGGTCGCACGACGCCTCCAGCACCCTCACGATGCAATGTGCACTGCCCTACCCTATGTCCGCCATATCACCTCTCGTCCTCCCCTGTAGACCGCACTCATCTCCGTCACATCTGGCATGGTTCACTGCAATATCGGAGGCCACTACATCAAACTAACGATGAGCGAAGACTGACCGTAGACATCCCATCCAACCTGAAGTCATGGAGAAGAGCACGTCTATTGGCTGGCCTTGTGAGCTACTGATTGGCTGCATGACCAGCATTCTGCCAGCGATGAGTTGTTCGTTCGAAAGAGTCTTTGGCAACGCCAGAATATGCACGGCGGCATCATAAGCCAGCGCGCCCCTGCTTACCACACGAAAACGAAGCTGACCTTACGAGCAGCCGCGGTGGTGTGGTTTGACGTGGCGGCTGTGAAAGTCGGTGTTTCGCGCTGCCGAGATGTGGTCCGTGGGCAATTAACCCTGTAGCAATGTCGAAAAAGTTCTTAACCTCCATCCTCGTGCACACACTCACACGCCAACATGGAGCTGCTGCCAGCGCATCAGCCTCTCCTCGAGGATGACACCGATGAGGACATGTCTGACGAGCAGATGCGGGAGCTGCTTAACGAGGCCGCGGTCCGCATGCGAGCAAAGGCGGCCCGGAAGCCAACGTCCGCCTCAGATGTTCCTTTCAGACTGCCCAAGCTAAGGCCCGGTCATCTTGCCGACACCCACGAGACAGTCGACGGCAACATCACGCGTCTCGACCACGCCAAGCTCATCGACAAGAAGCAGCAAGCGCTCGCCAACGGCATCAAGAAGATCGACGATCCGCTTGCCGTCAAGAAGCAGAAGATGGAGGTACGTACTAATACACACCACTTCATGGTCGTGTATGCCAGCGTACAGACCGACGACGTTTCATGCTTGCTTGAGGCCAGCTGATCCACCGGTACGCTGGCATGCACTACCATGAACCATTCCCCGCCCTTGATGACAATTTATCCCAAACTTCACTTAGCAGATCGAGGTCCCGTCTTGGGTACCTTCCTGCGAACATGATGCGTTTCTTAGTTCATAGTTACACTGAGGCACTATACCACCTACAGCACTTTCTTGATCATCTTCAAGGGCACAGCGCTAACAGGTCACACAGGAAAAGAAAGCACATGCTGGTAGAGAGTGGTTCAACATGCCAAAGACAGATCTGACGCCAGAGCTGAGGCGCGACCTGCAACTCCTGAAGATGAGGAACGTCCTGGACCCCAAGCGCCACTACAAGAAGGAAAACTCGAAGAACGACATCCCCGCTTTCTCTCAGGTGGGCACGGTGGTCGAGGGTGCGACCGAGTTCTACAGCAGCCGGATCAAGAACAAGGAGCGCAAGCGGACTATACTAGAAGAGGTCATTTCGCAGGAACAGGAGAGTGGCCGGTTCCAGCGGAAGTACGAGGACATCAACAGGACCAAGGCCAGCGGGAAGAAGGCGCACTACAAATCTGTCAAGGCGAAGCGGAACAAGAACAAGGTCGTCAAGCCATGAGCTTTGGAAGGTCCAGTCTATGGACCGATACATTATCACAAATTCCCCCTGGACCGAGGTCGAGTCATGTTGGCCACCAGCCAGTATTGATGTCTACATCCGCTGGAGAAGGCCGCCTACTCATACAGATCCGCCAGTATTTGCTTTACCAGCCCTTGCATATCTTTGGCCGCCTCCCGACCTGCCTCTAGTACCTCCGCGTGGTTTGCCATGCCCTGGCTGAGATGTTCTGTCAGTTGCGCTTGGCTCATATCTTGGATCTCGGGCGCATCTCCTCGCGATCCCGCCCCCAGCACAGCCACGTTGGTCACTAAACTGAAAGCCAGGACTCGCATACCCGCATGGCGTGCCACGATGATCTCTGGGACTGTCGACATTCCCACCACATCGGCGCCGAGCATGTTCAGCATGCGGCACTCGGCTCGCGTCTCGTAGCTTTGTAGTGTTAGCGTTATAGCCACCAGATGAGATAGGAGGATTGGAGGAATGATACTCACGTTGGTCCCGCAACAAACGCGTACACACCCTCGTGTAACCGTCTCTGCTGCTTATCAAGACCCAGCTTCACCCAAGCCTTGTGCGTCCGCCGCCTCAGATCAAGGTCGTACGCATCTGACAGTGGTGGGAAGCGTGTACCAAACTCATCGATGTTAGGACCACGAAGAGGATGTACGCCTACGAGACCGGCCATGAAAAGGTGCTGCCAATAAACATTAGTCCACATCGTCTCCGAAGAATCTCAAAACGTACATCGTTCAAGCACACAATGTCCCCAACGCGATATTGCTGGTTCAGTCCGCCCGCCGCATTGGTAACTGTATCTGGTCAGATCTTGATCTCAGATAAATAAAGAGGTACGAACCGATCATAGTCTCTACACCAAGTAGTTTACACACGCGCGTAGCGAACGTGACTAGATCCATCGAGTGACCCTCGTAGAAACTAGATTCCCCACATCAGTCCCTCACCAATGATATATAATGTGATAGATCAACTCACTGTGCCCGTCCCACCAGCAACGCAACAGGCGTCTTCGCCGGCCCTATCTGGCCAAACACAAACTTGCCTGCGTGACCTTGCACTGCATGACTTAGCACGCCTTCTTGTCAAGGCCAAGTCGTGACCAGACTTACCAGTGCTCCTGGGAAAATTCGGAATGTCGCCATATGCGAGCTCGATCTTGGGTGATGGGTCGATTGTGTCTGCGAGGCCGCCTAGGCCTGAACCACATACGATTGCTACTTTTGGGTGCTGGAGTTCGGTGGGGAGTTTGGAGCGCACGTATTCTGCGGTTTGGGTTGCGCGGGCGTAGGCATTTGGTGTGATGGTGGGGTCGTCCATTTTGATAGCTTTTTAGTCTTTGGACGTTCGTGGACAAGTGACCGGATTTTGAGAAGCTGTATTTATTGCTCAGTGAAGAATTGAAGAATCTCGTGTGGTAGCCTGATGGGGAAGGTCTACGGTGAGTTCCGACGGCGGGCGGTGAGCTAGTGGGAAGCGGCAGAATATGTTGACATTTGGTGGAGGCGCATCACGACTTGACAGCTTTGTACACAGTATGGCGGCGCCACGATGTATGCGCTCTTTCTTGGGGCCGGCGAAGAGGGTGAAGGTATGTTAAGAAAGGCAATGAGAATTGACGAATGGCTGATAGTGCAGGTCTCGCCGCGAACGATTCCACACGCACCCATATCGCAGTCTCGACACCGCTCCAACGACGCCCGCGATGACAGAGAAGACAGAAGCCCAAGAGAAGGGAAGCTTATGGGCGATCTCATGGCCGACATTGAGAACGGGGACAAGCCGCTTGACGAGCGGTTAGCGAACATCGGTATCGACCCTGTGGAATACAAAGCGTACGGCAACTACAGCACTGACTACATATATCAGCGCTGACGACATGACAGCCTCTACAAATCCCAAGTAAAGTCCGAAGCCGAGCTCGCAGAATGGGAGCCCAAGACGCGCGAAGAAGCACAGCAGCTATGGAAGAAGATGCAGAGCACGCCGGATCACCTGGGCTTGTTGCATATGTACAAGCGCGCAGGCGTCGAGCCGCTCAAAGTCGCAAAGTCAGTCCTCCCTCTCCCATGCCAACCCATATTCCCCCAATTCCCTTCCTCCTCACTAACGTTCGTACCACAGAGAGCGCGGCATAACCCTCCCCACGGACCCCACTCCCCTCGACCAAACTACCCAAAACCAACTCGCCGCCCTCCGCACCCCCCTCAACGTCCGTGCCGCACACCTCCGCCCCCTACGCCTCTCCCCCACCCACGGCGTCCCCGTCTGCGATCTCCAACTACGCACCTACTCCATCCGCCAGCTCCTCCTCTTCGCCGACTTCGCCGTGCGCGCAGCATACTACATGGGCCTTCCATGCCGCGGCCCCGTTCCCCTGCCCCGCATAACCGAGCGCTGGACCGTCCCACGCTCAAACTTCATCTTCAAGAAGTCGCAGGAGAACTTCGAGCGCGTGACTATGCGCCGGCTCGTGCAGATTCAAGACGGGAATACGGATACGGTAAAGGCGTGGTTGGCGTTTTTGGCGCGGCATCAGGTTAAAGGTGTGGGTATGAAGGCTAATATTTGGGAGTTTGAAGGCTTGGAGGCGGCGACGAGGGCGGGGTATGAGGTGCCGGCTGGGGATTACTCGAGGAGGAGGGAGGGAAGTGTTATGCGGAAGGTGGATGAGATTTTGGGGGGGAGGGGGTATAAGGAGGCGATGGAGGGGTATGGGGGGAAGAAGGGGGTGGAGATGAGGCCGTGAGTGGGGTGGTGTGTGGTGTATGTTGACTTGTATTGTAAATATCTACCTTGTTCACGTCCAACAATTGCCAAACCTGACATGCGAGAACACTGACTCCCAGCACGGCTGGAAGCGCGATTTCAGCAGCCAGGTTTCCACCTTCCTTTCACATCCATCTCTTCTTTCGCCCAATCCCCATCCTAATCACTATCATCCATCATAGCCTCCACAATGACCTTCGCCTCCTCCAGATCCTCCGTATCGTAGAACTTGAGCCCGTAAGACATCATGAACTGCTCCGAGTTGCGATAGTGCTTCTCGATCCACTCCAGTTGGGGTTTCGTGAAGTTGTAGTCTGCCAGATGGCCTTCGAATTGTGCAAACTCATCTTCATCTTCCTCCTCGTTGACATCCTCGGACGTGTTATCATCGTCGTGCATAACAGCACGTAGGATCGCCCTCCCTTCTTCGCGGTCTTCCTCGTCAGTGATTTTGAGTCCGTGCTGGAGCAGAAACTTGAATTCTGAGCCGTAGTTTTTCTTGAGGAAGGCCATCTCCTCGGCGGTGTAGGACGTGTCAGTCTTCGCAGTAGCGGAAAAGACGCCATTGAAATCCAGCCACTTGCGCCTCTCGGCAGCATCCCATCGAACGCCTAGCATATACACCACGTCCTTCTTGAGCGCATGCGGACCGAGCCTTGCGTTCGGCGGACAGCGCACTTTGATGCCGAACAGCGGACTCTTGGGGTCGAAATACGCCACATTCTTGCCTGTGCTGTCTTTGATGTTACCTTTAGATTTGACGCCAGAGCCACCCATAATGACATCGCATCCTCCAGTGGTTATGAGCGGCTGCCCGATGAAGTTACACAGACTGTCGGGCACGTGCAGGACTTCGTGGAGAAGGAGAGAACCGTGAGAAGCTACGCCTGAAGTATTGGGCGAGCGCTTAGTGGGGATCTCTACGGTGCCGATTCCGAGGACGGGGAGGTACTGGGATGATGGGTCGATGGTGATGAAGGGCGAGGCGTCGATTTTTGATGGGAAGTGCGTGTAGGTTTTGAACCAGCCGCGGTCTTTTGCGACGCTGATGATTCAGTGTTACTTATTGATACTTGAGATCTGAATTCAGCATACTTACTGGACGTTGGCGTTGTTTTGAAAGACCCAGTCGGGGCATAGGGGTGGGGTGTCGTTGGAAGCCATGTTGCCGATGGACTGTTCACGTGCGGTATTTCGCCGGCACGCCTGGTGATCGAGACTGGATGCAAGATAGTGGAGTGGTGAGTGCTTTTCTATATGGGGTGTGTAACGGTGAGGGATTGTTGTGGTGATTGTTGTGGTGATTGTTTGCTTCCTGCGGTTGTCGATGCAGGTGCGGCGCCGTGTTTGATCGACAGTAAGCAGTCACCTCAGCCATCCAACGTTCACACCTGCCCCGCATTCCCTCCAACAAGTGACCCAGGACCATCCTTGCTTTGAAGAAAACCTACTAAAACAGCCCGATACGCTGCCGCCGCCGCCAAACTCTCAAACGGCCTTGCAACTGTCGTGAACGCTACCAGTCCCAAGAACACCACGATAAACCCCGTGATGATACACAGTCTCTCCCACATCTCCCCCGTGTACGCCAGGCTTACAGCGACGCAATCAAAATTCCCATGCCTAGCACCTTGATAGTGTGACAGTAGGCAAGACTAATTGTGAGCGGAACGAAAGGCATGCCTAAGTGTTGATGAAGAAGCCAGGATTATTCATAAGGCTCATCGAAAAGCTGAGAAGAAGCTGAAGACGAAAACGATGTCCCTGCTGCTTTATATCAATATCAAGCTAGCCACAATTCAATGCTTTTTTCAACCCTTTAAGATCCCTTTGGCTATATCCTAGCCTGCGCACATACGAGCATCCTGTCTGTTGTGGAATACTCGTTACTAAAGTGAAGAACAGGAAGAAGAAGAGGGAATTGTAGCCTTAAGGGAGCGAAGATGAATCAGAGTAGAAACAACACGGAAAGGCGCAAAATCGAGATCATGGTTGGGCACTTCCTTCGTAACGAGTCGTAGTGCGCAAGTTGGCAGTCAAAGACTTGAAGGACGTCTTCTTATTCAGCGAGCATTAGCACAAATCATGATGGATAGATTTCTGCTGGTGATGAAGCAGTTGGGCTGACATGGAGGGCACTCGGCATGGTAGGGCTGCTTTGTCACCGTTTTAGCTGCATGTCGGAAGACCGTCAACATTATGACGCACGCCGCGAAATCAGCTGTTGTGTTATTTGAGAGCCGTACGCCGCGCTGCTCGGCGGCAATGCTGAAGAAGGGTTTTGGAGGTCCTAATTGTACTCACTGGTGTTTAGGTGTCTGAAAACTTCGCTAGCGCTTTCCATTCGAGATTCGTGGTTCCTCTTTTCTCGCCTAGACTCAAAATAGATTCGTCAAGCGGGGCGACACGGTTCTACCATCTGTCTCGGCGTGTCTTCCACTCCGTGCACCGATCATCGACTTGCAAGAGTTGAAGTTTCAGAAAGAAAACAAGAAAGATAGCTGGAGCAAGAATGGGGGCAGAGGGACAATCACCGGGCTCCACAGCAAAGTCAAGCGGAGGAAGACAACGGATCATCTCATCATGTCTGACATGTCGACGACGAAAGGTGAAATGCGACCACGAACATCCAGTCTGCGGTGCCTGTACGCGCGGAAGCCACATTTGTACCTGGACGGATCAGACCGCGGCGCAAACTTTGGCTACACATGGTGGCAGGATCTCGAAACCAGCTACTGTTGGCAACGGCAAGATCGCGAAGAACAGCGACGTACAGTCGCGACTCGATCGTCTAGAGTTGCTGCTGGAAAAGGCTGTGGCCGGTCCTGGAACGAAGCCGCAGGTTTCTGTACGTTCGAGCGCTGACCTGGAGAAACGAGATCATGGGTCGCATACACCCTCTTCGAACAGTCAGACCTCGATTGGGCATGGCATAGCTTCGGACGATGGCGACGGTACCTTGTTACTAGATGGGGGGGGTTCGCAATTCGTGTCCACTTTACATTTCGCGCTACTTGCAGAAGAGGTAAGCAATCTTGCTCACATGGCCATGGAATTTGAATGAGCGTCTATATCGTGCCAAGCGGCCGATGCGCACTTGGCTGAGCCGTTATTTGCAGTATGCGTCTCAGGCAATCGTACTGATCGTCACAGATCCAAGATATCAAAGCCTTATTGGGCGATAGGACAGACGAAGAGAGAAAAGCAGTGCCACAAAACAGCTTGGTAGACCTACTTTCGCTCGGCCGTGCTGGCATGGGCTCTAGCCTTGAACAGTTGTTACCTCACAGTCTGGAGTTCCGTAATACTCTTCTGGACGTTTATTTCGCCAATGTTGACCCTATGGTGAGAATCACTCATAAATCGACTGTCGTACGCAAGTTCAGCTCTTACAACCGGGAAACTCACCCGATAGCCTTCGCCATCTACTTTTCCGCCATCAATTCCTTACCGCCAAAAGTGGTACAAGGAAAGTTCCATGAGACCAAAGAGGCACTTCTTGACAAATTCCAGCTAGGAGTTGAGATATCACTAGCTCGCGAGAATTACTTGACCTCATCCAGTCTTGAGATCTTCCAGGGCTTTGTGCTATGGCTGACTTGCATAACCAGAGAAGAAGACATGGGTAAGACAATGCGTGCGCTAGAAATCACAGTACTGACTCTCTCGATCAGGCAAAGCATGGGTACTTTTGGGTCTTGCCTTCCGAATTGCCCTGAACCAAGGTCTTCATCGAGATCCTTCATTATTTCCGGCGGGATCGATGGACTCAATCGTGATCGAATCTCGTCGGCGCATGTGGCATCAGCTGGGACATTTGGAGTTTCGCGCTGCTGAATGTAAAGGCCAGGAGCCTAGCATCACTGAAGACTTCTACACGACGCTGCTTCCGCGCAACATTGACGACGAAGATCTGGTCGACGGTGCTAGTCCAGGTCCAACTCCATATGATGCAGAAAAGCACACGACCATCACCTTTCAGCTCGTGCGATTCCTTGGTATGCGGTGTCTCCGGCGCATCGTACAATGCACGTACCGCCTAGAGCGAAGGATGCTAGACTCTGGTCTCCACGGAACGTCCCGACCTGACCCAGCTCAAGAGCTACAAAATCTCTATGAGGAGATCAAAGTCATGCTCAATGAGTACCACGAGGAGATTCATCGAAAGTATCTCCGCTACTGCAGTCCAGAGATCCCAATGCAGAGATTATGCTTGGGCTTAGCGTCACTACTAGAGTGGCGTTGCTATCTGCTCTTCTGGTTGAGGATGCCACGAGCCTATCGCGACGTCGTTTTCTCGAAAGACATCCGTAGATCGTAAGTTACCCTATAAGAGTGTTCGGCCCGTCCGCAAAATGTTTGACAGAGTGAATGCAGTATCTTCGAAAAGTCTGTCAACTGTATAGAGACAATCAACGGAGCATCTGCTGATGTCGACGCAGCGCGTTTCCAATGGCATATAGGTATGTTGTTGGCACTCACGCGGTCAAGCTTTACTGACTGCGTTCAGGCGGAATTGCTTCCTTCCAAGCTATCATGCATGTACTCTCTGAGCTAAGGACCCCACTGTTCGATGCACCAGACCGGCAACGAGCCATGAGAGCCTTGCAAATGGCGCGTCTGCTACGCGAGAACAATGGTGCAAAAGCATGGCAGGCTATCCGAAACATGATCGACAGGGCTGTCGAAGAACACAACGCATCGCCACGAAGTCAGTCACGGAGCTCTAGCTCGATCGCGAGCCCTCCTCAATCTAAGTCTGCGCCACTGGAGGATCCATCAAACGATAATCTTCGTGTATACCCAGCTATGGGTGCCATTCCCAGCTATGCGATCCAAGTTTCTTCTGGAACATATACGCCTGATCCCATCACGACTGATCCACAGCAAGTACTTCCAAATCCAAATCTGCTGCCACCCATGCGGCAGTCTTTACAGCAGCAACCCGTACAGCAGCAACCAGTACAAGAGTCGCCCGCGTCGCATCAGCCTATGCAGCAATTTGTGCAGCCCAATTGGGACGACTTCAACCTAAACAACATCAACAATATCGTTGGAAATGTCCAGCCAACACCTGGTATCATGCCGGACTTCGACTTTGTAAGTACAATCGCTATTTTGCGGGTAACTACAATGATTGACATGATCAGGGATTCTGGGGTGATCCGTTCAACTACGAGAATGAACCTGCTGCTATACCAATAGAAGGAAGCTATTTCCCACCTTGGACAGGATGAAAGGCCATATTGGCTGGAAAGCCTAGTGTGTCACCAAGGTTCGTAGATAGGAGATCAAGACTGGTCCGGCACGCTGCCAAAGAGTTCTACCAACCCTTCGTTGACTGTCGGATGCGTCACAATCAAACCAGAGATGCTCGTATGCGGCAGCCCATGGGCCATCGCCAACTGGACAACCGGTAGCAACTCTCCAGCATTCGTTCCCAAGGCCGTGAAACCCAGAATCATATCATCCTCAGCGCTCACGAGCACTTTCGCAAAGCCCTCGATAGAGTCCATCGCCCTTGTTCTCAAGAAATGCGCCATTGGCAGTTTAGAGAGTCGATACTTCACGCCCGCCTTCTGCGCCGCTTTCTCACTGAGGCCGATATGTGCGAGCTCTGGATTCGTGTACAGCGTGTACGGGACTTGGCGACCCTTCGTGGTGCGGCGAGGCTGCTTGTCAAGGAGGACGTCGAGCACGACGCGGAAGTCGTCCCATCCCATATGCGTGAACATTGGCGTTCCAGCGCAATCGCCCGTCGCGAAGACTTTGAGAGCACTAGTCTCTAGGTACTCGTTGACCTTTACGAATCCGGTAGATGTGAGCTCGACGCCGGCAGCACTGAGACCAGCGTCGCTGGTGTTAGGCACCCGCCCACTGGCGACGAGAATATCGCTTCCGGAAATCTCCCACTGTTTGCCACTCTGCGTGCCAGCCAGGGTGACTTTTGTGCCAGATGTCCCGCTGATTTTGGATATTGATGTTGAGGTGTGAAACTCTACGCCTTCGCTCTTCAAAATGTCAACCAGGGCGTCTGCTACATCGTCGTCTTCATGCTTCAGAACGCGCTCGTTCCTCTCGATGACTGATACCTTAGCGCCAAATCTCCGAAAAGCTTGTGCAAATTCCAATCCCACATATCCACCTCCAAGGATGATCAGATGTTTCGGTACTTTGTTGAGCTCCAGGAGACCGACGTGCGTCAATGGCTTTGCTTCCTGCAGCCCAGGCGTATCATCAAGCTTGGCGCGCGATCCGGTACAGATGACGATATTGTCTGCAGTCAGGACCTTTTTTCCACCTTCCCTCAATTCGATCTCGACCTTCGCGTCGCCTAGCAGCCTGCCATGGCCCATGATAATCTTCGCTCCACTCTTGTCAGAGATGCCTCGAAAGTCGGTGACCAAGCCCTGGACCATCTCGGTCTTGCGCTGAAGCACCGCTGCCATATTGACACCGTCATACTGGCCCTTCAACAAACCGGTTGAGGCGTACTTCTTGGCGAGATGCGCGATCTCGGCAGAGTAGACAAAGTTCTTGGACGGCATGCACGCGATGGTCGGGCAGGAGCCGCCATACTTGTCGGCGGACTCAATGACTGCGGTGCGAAGGTTGTGCGGAGGCGAGGAGAGCGTCCAGGAGAGTAGTTTGGCAGCTTCACCCGAGCCGAGTATGACGGTGTGGTAGTGGTTTTCGGACATTGTTTGTAGTGTATGAAGAAAGTTCGAAGTGTAATGGTTGTTAGAGTAGAGTGAACTAAATCAGCGCTTGGCTGCTACTCAACTAAATCGAGTTGCCGTGCTCGGCTGTCCTTTATACAATGCGAACCATTTTGTTTACAAAATCCACCTTGACATGTCGAACCATTTTCACATGACTGCCGGAGCGGTATCTGCGATATTGCGCTGACACATCTTCGGCAGCATTGGCACTGCATGTTGTCGCGTACTAGAACGAAACTCAACACATCTCCGCGAAGTGCGATGTCGAATCACAGCACGTGGAACTGCCTCACCAACTGGAGTTGAAGCCATTGAGTAAATTCACCTGACAAGTAACCCCGCGTCTTCGCTTGTGTGCTCCAGGAGGAGTATCTGTGATAGGTAATCAATGGACCTTCACAACGAATCATGGCGCTTGCAAGGTAGTGCAGTGACTAAATTATCTCCCAAAAAATATTCCGAGTCAGCAGCGACATGATGAGCTGATGCTACAGCGACACGCTGACTAAATGCCAATGCTATTCATCTGTTGTACAATCTCCATGAGCTCTAGTGACCCACGCCAAATTCTCTGCGAAAATCATATTTTCCATGGATTTTCAAACATGGTGCGCATCCCAGTCTCGCTCCCAGACCTCATCGGTGAGCAGATCCTGCCTCTCATGCACCACAAAACCACGCGCCCACTGGTTCGCGTTCATTTGCAGTTCTTCATGAAGCGATGCATAGGCTTCTGAGTCGCCTTGCCATTCGTTGTTAGCTCGTAACACGAACCCAACATGTGTTGCAGATCCTAGTATCCGCCCGAATCTTTCGCTTACAACTTGTGCGAAGTAGCTGAAAAAGACGCTGTTATATGTATGATTTCGAATATCGAGAGCGATGATGATAGACTTGGCATGTATCAAGGCGCCCCTGCATCGCTTGAGCAGCGTGAGCATGGCAGTGTGCGCAGGAGTTCCGGCGGGATAATCGACATCGCGTAGTCTGATTGGCCTAGTTGACAAGATCGTGAGATAGTCATTTCCAGAGACTTTATCGATCGCAGTCGGGTCTCCGGACTTTGCGATGTTATGTAATATGCCGTGGCGATAGGCAAAATCGGGAAGATACTTCCAAACGAGGATGAAGCGGACTGGCTTGATGCTCAGAGCTTTGAGGAAAACCGCCGAAGCCTCGTCGTGGACCTGGTGGCAGAGTGCAAGAAGCGCCATTGGCAGCGACGGCGTGACCAACGTGATGACAGCTGGCTCACCAGAGCCCTGGTAACCGTATAAAGGGTCTTTTAAGACGTGGCGGACATTGATGGCTTGTACAGTGTCAATGAGTGAGTATGGAAGACTGTTTCAGCAACTTACTTTCGATACTTTCGTACACCATTAGCCGCAACTCCGTTGATAAGTCCAAGAGACGGAACGGCTGATCGACCATCGCTGCGCGTGCGGGCGGTTGCTGTCGCGACATGTTGATGATGAGTTGCCGTCCATCGATGTAGTCAATGGCTGTTGGGTGCTTGACGTCTTGAACGTTGCAGAAAGTGACGGCGAGCTAGTCTAGAACACATGGGCGGTAAGTGAGGCGGGCAGGCCGAGCTCTGCACGTGATTAATTCGAGCTACAAACGCGCTCCCGAGGTCGTTTGTATTGCATCAGCCTTCAAGGCCCAATAAGGCATATTTGGAGAAACAGAAAATGCTTGCGCTTTCTAGACTCCTCACTCGCGGCCCCAGCTTCTCGATTGCAAACTCAAAGCAGTTGATTCGACTCTAAACAACTCCGAGATCGAACGCTGGGCATGTGAAAGCATGCGCATGCGCTGGACAATGACAAGTCTACAAGCAGTGAGAGCGCCGAATTGACAATGTACAGAACACACTGAGCTGAAATGCTGAGAGATCAATTGCAGATGAATCAAGAAAGCAAGTATCAAGAGGGCGAAACCACCAGCTACAACGGCATGATATATGGCAAAGGTCCGGCAGGAATCACGCCATTACCCGCTGTAACAGATGAGTATCCTCGCTTGATCTAAATATGTCAGCTTGGCGACCTGGCTCATTCCTATACAAAGCTTACCACATCGAAGTGAGTCGTGTTCCTGAACGCACCACCCGCCGTCTCAGGGCCCTCACTCCAGTACAGTCGCCGCAGCCATGTATGTAGCCGAGGGTAGTCGAGGCGAATCATCTTGACATTGCATTTGAACAAGGTGTAGTAGGCCACGTCGAAGCGGATAAGAGTCGTGTAAAGGCGGATGTCGGCCTCTGTGATGTACGGGCCAAATAGGTACGGATGATGTCCAGGCTGTGCGAGATGCTGCTCGAGCCTATCTAAGGATTGAAACACTTTTACTATATGCTCGTTGTACGCCGTCTGGGATGCCGCAAAGCCTACTTTGTACACGCCATTATTAATAGTGTCGTACACCCACGAATTGAGCTCTTCGATCTCGTTGCGCAGATGCTCTGGGAAGAGTGCTGCCGGTCCTTTTTGTACTTCACGGTGCTCTTGGGGTAACAGCGGGTCGAACGCATCGCACATCATGCGCGTAATTTCTGCGCTTTCGTTGTTCACGATCGTGCCTATGTCCGTCAGATGGCAGCTTTTGCGCTCGATTGTCGGCTCCTACCATGATACGTGTCCCATAACACTGGTATCGTTATCCTTCCACTGTATTGAGAATCTGCCTTGAGATACAACTCTTTCAAACATCTCACGCCGTGTATAGGGTCCTTGTCGGGGCCCCGACGTCCCGAGAAGTACCAGCCATGTGTAGCGTCTCGCGCATCCACCTCGACCAGTTGTATGACGTCTTCCAGCCCCTTCAATACTCGTACAATGACTGCGCGATGCGCCCATGGGCAAACAGCATTGAAGTACAGAACGTATCGGCCCCTCTCGGCAGGGAATCGCTCGGAGGGTATCGTGTTGCGAAAGTTGGAAATCATACGGTTGCACGGGCCTTTGCCGTCGATCATGTTGCGGTACAGAGGCTATGTAGGATCTAAAGCGTGAGCTTGATGCTGTCCGCGATGTGTATGCGGAAGAGCTAAGTATGGTCGAATACGCACCAAAGAGACGGTCATGGCGGTAACTTAAAGGCCCAAAAGCGTAGCTTTGAAAGGCTTGCGCCGGACATGCTCATAGTGAGCGGGGCGACCGTCGTCAATAGACAAAAAGACTGTCCGCCCCCAGGTGATGATTACAAAACACTGTGAGACCAGAACAACGATGATTAGTAGTAGAGCCTACATGCGCTTAGGCGGTGGAGTTCCGTGCTTCTTGAGACTAGCCGTCTACGTCTTGCAGCAGCTGCAGCAATTCAAATGGATCCATGGCTTAATGGCACCTGATGCGCGTCGGTGAGTTCCTGGGGTCGACGTGAGATCACGATATCAGATGGTTGCGCGTGGGGTTGGATGGTTGGGCCGAGGCTTCGCTTACCGTATCGATATTGTCGCTGCATCCCTGCACTTTCTCTTTCATGCACTCCACACTTTCCAAGCTCTTCTAATAGTTCTTCTCCATCTTTCGCTAAAGCTGCGAGAGAATCGTAATCTGTTAGTCATGCCCTATGGCTACACTGCAGCATTCCAAAACAGTTTCTAAACACTCTAGAGCACATCTCCAGTACGGACTATGGCTCACGAGAGACGGCAGTGGGATGACTTCTCGCCTTGGAGCTGGCCAAATTATCTGCATCGGCCGCTCTTCGTACTCATGTATTGAAGCCCTTGAAATTGAACATGCGCTCTTCCGAGACACTGCGCCGGCAATGATTACTCATCTACGGCTCTGTCGTGAGAAGTGTTCGGTGAAGCTACAAGTAATCACAGGTAAACATGGTGGTCGAAAGATCAAGAGGAAACGGAACGTGCGTGAACGCAGGGTGTATCTTTAGATGTAGTCCTGAAGGAGAAACAATGAGCGATACTCCGTAGCCCTATGTAATGGAAGATGATAGGAAGCGGCAACATCGAGGTAGCAGAAGACATGCTGTATGCAAGAGACGAGCTAAGATGAGTATCCTGTATGCCAGTAGAGAACCAGAAACGCTAATGTGCAAGAACAAAGAATTGGCCATGACGGACCAGTATATAGATCCATGCACGGAAAGAATACCACCTTCTCACCGATCTCCGCCACCAAAACTATAGCCACTCCCGCCACGACCCGCTTGCCTGTTGTCTGTAACCCCAGCATTCAGCCCCGCGCCAGCCTGTTGCCTGTAATCCTCATAACCACCTGGACTCAGCGCATTCGCACCAGCCTCCTCCCTATAATCTGCATATGGCTTCGGCGCATTGCCGTAGCCGCTGTTCTCCGCGCCCCAACTCAGTGGTCGGCCTGGATGTCTTCCTTCATCTGTTTCTGTACTATGTAGTAGAGCGTACTCGTCTTCCTGCTGGTTCCCACCGTGGTCTGTGTGCTCGTCTGAGTCGCGGTGTCCGGTCTCGATCTCGGTGGACCAGGCGTTGTCTTTGGCGTTGGAGCCGTCACCAGTGATGTGGTGGGGGTTCGGGGTCTTGGATTCGTAGGGAAGAACGCCTTCTTTGAGAAATTTCGAGAGGTAGTAGCCTGATACGGCGGTTGTAAGAGCGAAGAGGATGCTTGTAATTGTTAGTCCCCAAATTTTTTCAGCCTTTCACCATGCTTGAATTGACGTACAAGATTACGACTCCTACGCCCACACTTGACTTGCTGACGTTGCACTTGCTCTCACTACCCCACTTGAATGTCGTGCAATTTCGCTCGTTGTCTGGTATCTTCTTTTCCTTCGCACCCTCCTTTATGCCAGAGCTGTTCCATAGTGCGACAGCGATGAAAGCGGCGAACCACAGTATCGTGTAGAGTGCATCGACGGCGAGGAAGGCGTAGGCATTCGCAAAGCGTGCGGCGCGGGTCCACATGGGGACCATGGAGAGGTATATGATGGCGGGAAAAGAGAGAAAGCACTACAAGGTATTAGCCAGGTTGTCGAGACGCTTGATAGTGGTAAAGTTTCAATCACTTACCAGAGCCAGGTAGAACTTTGTCGCTCCGCCAGTTTCTCCTTTCTTACTGAATACCACTACGGCGATGCATAACCCCACGAAGATGAAGATTGCCTGGAAGATGTGGCCCACGACCTTGCATTTCTGGATATAAGACTGCGGTATCCGCATCTTCGCTATATCTACCTCTTATGCGTACGCCAGAATTGGTGTTTAGGAGCGTGGCGAGGCCGCTTTCCGTTGAATGGGTGCTTGTAAACAGATCAGCCTTACGACAAACACTCGACTTCCGTTTGTTGGCGTGTCGCAAGCGTCGTGATTAATGCAAATCTAGACGTGGGGCATCTACAATCGAAGAATATGTAACGTGAAGGTAGGGGATGACAATGGTAAGGAGAGCAGCAGTAAAAAGAATGTGTTGTTCTGTCAGATGTTGCGCAGCTCGTCTCAGCCTCAGTTAAGTGGATACGCGCAGCCTCGCGTCCCCGCGCCGCACCGGCGCCTAATGCGGCGTAGGCCCAGTCAGCACTTGTAAAAATAGGACACGTCAGCGACGGTGAACGATCCGCTATGGGTGCAGATGGCGGGAGCGCGCGGGTGGGTGGTTGCTAGGAAACCGTGGAGTTGGTAGCATGACGAAGTCGAGGTAATCAGGAGGAAGAATTCGTCGACTGAATCTGCAACCATGTACCAACCTAAGATGACTGACGGATTTCAGGACTACGCAAGTTGAATATCAGAGGTGCGCAGCGAATCTGCCTTGCAAAGGCCACAAATTCGGTGTTCAGCTCACAGCCTCTGGGGTCTGCAGCAGGCGCAATGCGGTGCGTCCCTCATGACAGGAAGCAGCTCAAACACAATACCGCCATCGTTCATACAAACTCATACATTTCTATACACAGTAGGACGGAGAGGTCAATTCTGTTTTCACGCTTTTGGTTGACAACAGAATGATAGCAAAGGGATGAAAGAGTTGAGCCATGGCTCCATCTGAACACACAGAACGGCTGTGCATTTACTGTCGCAAAATTGGAATCGGGAGCGAGCCTTGCCCAGCTATTGTCAATCGAAAGCAGAACCACGATGACGCCGCGCAAGACATTGCTTCTGCTCCTAGCTTTGGTTCTGGCCTCACCACTGAGGACTATCAGCTCATTCTTCGCCTTCAAGATGAGCCCAGCACATTTTGTACTAGATGCTCAGAGTACGACGTCATCAAACTGATTACAGATTCGCAACCACGAGACAGCATACAGCGACACGATGACACGTCTTCACAGACACGGCAGTATTACGAACAAATAGCTCCATATCGACAGTATATGGGACGGCCACCCTCGATCCACCTCGCGCCATCGTGTCAATTTTGCCATCTCTTGTAATGTATTCTTCCATGACACCCAGACGTGGTTGAAAGAGACGTACACGTAGAGACATATGCATCACGCATCCGAGAAGTGGGGTGGGAACTATAGTCAGAAGAGTTCAGAGCACGATCGGCGGTGTTCTGGGTCTCGAAGACGCGAGGAGTCCTCTCCATCCCACAGGTGATGCTCCCAAGGCAGGCATCCACGGTCTACGGTTCCCCATGATGACCGGTCCCGCCATCCGCATGGACACAATTTTTTTGCAAAACGATAGAATCGCAAACAAAGCTAGGCCTTTGAATTCACTGCTCGATACCGCCACTCTTCTTGAGGCATTGGAACACTGCGAGTGTCATCACGGCGATAGATGTCGCACAGAGAAGCCACTTGAGCTTCTTGGTACCCGCATGATTAATATCGTGGAAAGAAAAGTCGTACCGTGTCCCAAGGATTGTGACTACATCGCGCTGAGCTACCTTTGGGGTGGCGTACAGCCTGCTGTTGGTGCGCTTGAAGATAAGCGCCTCCCACAGACTATCGAGGACGCGATTACTGTGACGAGAGCGCTACATAGGCGTTATCTCTGGGTACGTCTGACCATTTGACATTTCGACCTACATCTGCTTGGCACTTGTCTGACCTCACAGGGCGACGCGCTCTGTATCAATCAATCTCCCAACCCCTTGCCGGAAGTCCTGCAGGAGAAGTTACAGCAACTAGGCATGATGGCCACCATCTACGGATGCGCGACCTTGACCATTGTTGCGCTTACCGGTACCAATTCTAATGCGGGATTGGCTGGTGTTTCTGTCGCGCGCCCATGTCAGGTGACTGAAATTATCGATGGGAAAACTTTACACACTGTCCCGCAGTGCACCTCGGTAGACCGTGAGGGATCAGAGTGGTATCGACGGGCGTGGACTCTTCAAGAGGAACTACTTTCTCATCGCTTACTACATTTTGCCCAAAGTGAAGTCGACTTCACTTGCCCTCAAGGGTCATTCTCAGAGGGCCTGGATGTCTCTACAACGTTCAATGACCAGATATCTGAGCATCCAATACAGTCATTTTTCCGAAACGTGACCTGTCTGCGGTCGGTAAGCCTAATGAGGGTATGCTATCGTATAGTTACTGGTCTAACCTTGAAGCACAGTCACCCGAGACGACATTGCACGATGCAAGTCACCTAGAGAGCTTCGAAGGACGCATTGAATTATTCGGCAATGCCCTAAAGGCCTATACTAGCCGTCGCATGACTTACGCAGGGGATTCGCTCAACGCTTTCCTTGGTATGCTTACGGGATTTCAACGGCGGCTCTTTCCGCTTGGGTTTATATACGGGCTTCCCGTACTACACTACGCTGTCACTCTGGCTTGAATGCACGACAGATACATGGAGCCGCGGCGACGACCCATGTTTTCGAGCTGGAGTTGGGCTGGATGGGAAGGGACTGCATTCCTACCTCGAGAGATTCTCAATGTTTGCGAAGACAACACGGATTCTGGTGTCGATCTTGATCTGGAACTCAGCATCATATCTGTCAGCAATAGCGAGCTGAGTATTGAAGGATGGGTCGTCGATCTGCACATTCGCACTGAACCGTTCAGTGAGGTATTTGTGTCTGAGCAAAAAGACTCCATAGCATCAGTCAAGGAAGGCCGTTCCTTACACAACAACACGATACGAACGGGACACCACAGATTTGTGGTAATCCAGAGGCAATGCGGCAGGGATTTGGGACGAGTTACGCCTAGGCAGAAGGTTTTCCTGTTGGTGCTGGACATGCTCGATGATGGCCTGGCGCAGCGACGCACTCTGATCACAGTCACTTTATTTGCAGGCTGCGACTTCATGCAGACAGAGCCAAGGAGACGGCAGGTCAAATTCGTGTAATATATAGTCTTGCTGTCTGGGCGAGGTGAGCATTCAATTCACCAGATTTCTAAATCATGACTTCTGACACATCTTCCAGGGCCCCTATGCCAAGCAATTCCTATCCCAAGACAGATCATATTGTGCCATCGCAGTCGCTATCATCTCAAGCCTACGTCTCACCCTCCTCCCGGATCTCGTCCCACTCCTCGGTCGAGACGATCTGCTGCGCCGCTGTCGAGGCTCCCAGCTTTGTCGCTCCGCCCATCTCACCGAACTTAATACCGCAATTAGCCGATGCAGCTTTGGAATACAACTCCTTGTGTGAGAACGACAGCAAGCTGCCGCCATCTCCGTTCCACTCAGGCTGCGGCTTCAGCGTCAGGCCCACCATTCGTCTGATTGGAAACCGCAGGGCTCTAGCTACGGCGCTTGTCGAACGGGTGAACGAGTACGCGCGAATCTCACTCAACCCTCAGACAAGCCGGAACCGCCGTGCCTCTTACACTATCACGAAGATCCAAGTTTCGGTCACCGACGTGTTGCTTGTCGATGTTAAGCACCGGACTACTTCGTATACTTGATCGCTCCAATTAAGGTTTCTCCGACTCCATCAAGCCTTTTGACGTGCCGAAACTTTCATGGTCGTCTTCATCTGTTGCGCCGTGCACTGGCAAAGCTAACCATATAAGAGCAAGATCAACAAGCCCGAACAGCGGATAAGGCACGTATTCACGACGAATTCCGAGTTGTGCAGCTTACACCAAAATTTCTGACCGGCATTGATACTGATCAAGGCGGTGCTTCGTTGTTGCCAGCTAGTTCATCTCTCCATTCGCTCTCCGCGTTTACATTGTCCGGCATGTCTGGATAGAGCCTAGCCTTCGCGCTTGATGTGTTCACAGAGCTCGGGAACTAGCCAGAATCACAGTCGTCATCTGACTTGTAACGATGAATGGCCTTCTATTGGTGGCTGTGTAAGAAGTCACGACCGCATGTCAACGCTCGGGCTCGGCTGTGACCGTTCAAGTAAGGTCAACAGTACGCTCTTCAGCCTCAATCTACAATTAGCTTTCACGTCCTCATTCACAGTCATAACGAGCGCTTGCCGCGGGAGTGCGTTTACTACCCCATCACTTTCCTTCTTGAATCCAATACAAACATGCTACTAAATTACAGATTGCTCATTGGTGCCATCACCGCTTCATCTCTGCTTTCTCGAACGGATGGCCGCGCCATATTCTGTAGAGACGACTTTGACCCGCAAAAGGACATCGTGAACAACAAAGGGGAGCACTGGAATGGCAGTACCGCACAGCTACTTGAAGATTTCCACCCCTCTACCTACCAGAGTGCAAAGCCGGACTGGCTGCGCGTAATGCCCCTCGGCGCCTCGATCACACGAGGCCTCAAGTCTACACCAGAAGATGGCTACCGCAAAGCCTTGCGCGAGCACCTGGTGTCTCTAGGTCATCGCGTGAACATGGTAGGAAGCCAGTAAGTTATCGTTTTCACCACAGGATGCGTCTGTACAAGATACTGATTCGAGATGTTCAGCACCAACAAGGACGGCAGTATGAAGGATGGCGAGCACGAAGGAGTCGCAGGTGATCGCATTGACCAAGTCTACAACAACTTGGACGCTTCCAATACAACCAAGCCAAACATCTATCTCATCAACGCTGGTACCAACGACTGCCAACAAAACTACAAGAACATGCAAGGCACGATCGACCGGATGAACGATCTACTTACGAAGGCATGGAGACTGTCCGAGAGAGCGACAATCATACTGTCCACCTTAACACCATCCTTTAATGGCGCCGATAAGAGCGAGCGCGTCAAGAATCTCAACGTGGAAATAAGATCATGTAAGCGCCGCAATCCAGCCCTCACCGAGCGCAGACTAACGAGCTCTCAAAGTGGCCAAAAAGCTGAGAGATGATGGCCGCAAAATTGTACTTGCCGACATGAGTGACGGTAAGCTGTGACCGCGCAATATGAATCGATTGCGTTTGCTGACCCACCTTTTAGGCTTCCTCGTGAAGGGCGACTTTGGTAGTGACGGAATCCATCCAACGAACGACGGCTACAAGAAGCTGGCTGCTGTATGGACGGCGGCATTCCTCAGAGCACATGAGGCCAACATGTTGCAGGAGCCAGAAGACAACGGCGTGCCGGATGATAGCCCAGCGACAAGGGCTTCACGCTTACGATTGTAGAAGCTGGTTCTGGATTAGTAGACGTACGAATACGGTGTGGTTTATCTTTATTTAGCATGGCGCGGGTGGTTCAAAGACATTTCGATACACAAAAAAATGTTTTCATGCTACTTGCTGGCATTATTGGTGCGCATGGCTATCAAAATTGGACTGTATTTGGTGTACCTGTTTCGCCATCGTCTGTATGGGCTTTCTCAACCTACATTGTGCTTCGATGAAGCCAACGGCCACCATCGATGAAGATATGCTGTATATCGACACCCTCTCTCCACGGGTCACGCTCTGCGTCTTCAGCGTCAGCAGCGCTCCACCAATCAATGGGGAAATCAGAGGCTTCTAGCATCGGAAAGTCGGCTTTGTGGATTATATGGACAGTTCCAAGTGAATCTGTGTACCCAAAATAACGCTGCCGAAGCCGTCTCCTGACTGGGAATGGAAGTATGGTAGTGTCGTCATTGTAATGTCTCGATAGCTTCAGGAGGACATCGAGCCGTGGTATCTTCGACAGCAGCGCCAGAGGAGCTGTGTCCGAGATCTCATCAATGGTGCTCCAATAGTGGTGGTCGCTACGATCTAGCCAGACCCGTAATGTACGAAGAGCCCTGGCGTCAGCGAGTGTCGAACTGAGTCGCTGCCAAGCAACAACTTCGGCTTCGTTGCCGTTTTGCGGATCCTCTCGCGTGAAGTCGCTCGTTTCTGTTTGTTTCTGTTGTTCAATTGCTGCGAGGGTTTTGGTATGCAGCTTAGCAATGATCATAAGCTTTTGTACGTTCTTCAGATCGAACGTGAAATTGACACTGCGGCGTACAAGCTCTTCCACGCTTGCGATTTGTGTCACGATGACTTCAATCGAACTGGCCATCAAATCGATGATCTCTGCATTGATATACGTCTCAACGCCTTGTGTCATTTCCAGAAGCAATTGACTCACATGTGCTTGCTCACTCGGAGCAGCAACTCTATCGTATCGCCAACATTGCCTAGTCCCTTTGCTTTCTCCTCGCACTTCCAGTGAGGGCCCCAGGTGGACTGCAGTCTTGCAGCTAATGCCTTCGTGCGAAACGCGTCCGGTGGAACTTTTTCGAGTGGAAGCTCTTCTTGACGTTCTTTTCCTGGATCCCGCAGACCTGTTGCAGGGGTTGCTACACACGAGAACAGCCGTATTGCACTCATTATAATGCAGATATGGACCGACGAGGGTACGAGATGGACGTAGATCTGTCGTCTGATATCGTAGGGTATCTGGAGAAATGTGGAATGTGGCTGACTATATGCCATTGTGTAAGGGCGGGAAAAGACAAGTCAGGTAGTTTGATGCGAAAGCAGAAGCTTGTGAACTGGTGCGGCGTAGGCACGACTAATCCAGCCAAGTGATTCAAGACGCGAGTCCGTATGTTCGGAGCTCGTTGATCAGGAAACATGCCTTGACCGTCCCCAGATCCATAGCCGCTGTAGTATGACGACGGCCGGAGAAAGGTGGACTTAGAACGTAGTGCGACCTAAGAAATTTGCGCTCTTGCTAATAGTATCTTTCACACGTTTTCGGGCATGACGCAATGTACAACACCTTCGCAATGCTGCTCCACCTCCTTCACATCCAAATCAACTTCGTCGCCATCCACCTCTTCCCCAAGTCCTAGTACATCGATCTCAGCTACCATCGAAACCACGGTCTTCATCTCCGTATCGAATAGTGCTCCCTTATCATACACTTTGTGAGTCTTCACACCCCCAGTCCTCCGCTTGACCCGAACCTCACGAACTCTGTACGCAAAGACAAATTCTTCGCCGCGTAAACTGGATTCTGTCGTCGCAGTTTTGCGTTTTCACTTCCCCTCCGGTCCGACTGAGATTGGCATGCCAGTCCACGCCGTTGCATCAACGCTTGCATGAATGAACAGGCCTTTCTCCTCGAGTGTCTCGCGGAATGATGATGTCGATGAAGCGACCATGACCCCGGTGACCATGTAGACCTTCTCGCGGAACATGTTCGCAGTGATGTAGCTGCGCACGTCTTCATGGCTAACGGCGTCTGCGAGGAACTTCTTGCTCGGGTGAAAGCTCATGGTCGTCATATGTTCTACCATCCACTTCTGCGTTGTCTGCTGATCGAGCTTCAGACTGATGTCCACCCCAGCGCCAAGGACCATCTCAAGGAAGCATATCCAGACACCGAATTGGGAGGCTGTCTTGCCAACGTGCGAGCCTTGCCAATGATGTTCTGTAAATGTAGAGATATCGGTCGGCGCCGGCAGGGCGGGGTGACGGAGGACCTCGTCGGGTTGCGCAGGTGAAACGATGATGGCGCCCGGGCGGATGGGGCCGTTGGGCGTATAGGGCCGAGCCGGCGCCAGGATGTAAGTTGGTTTGTGTGAGGAGATGTTTCGAGGAAAAGTTGCTTGTGGTGAACTCGTCAGATTTGTGTTTCGAATTCAAAATCTTTGAAATCAATGATGGCTTTCCAACCATCAGTACATAGCAAGGCGCGAAAATATATTGCAAAGTGCCTTGAGAGTGCGTGATCAGCAGTGTACAACACATTGGTCTTGTAACGAGGTACAGAAGTACAGGGACCCCTCACACGGTGAGCAAGAGAATGAGACGAGACCCTGCAAAAGTAAAAGCGATACGTATAGAGCTCTCCAGCCTGTGTTATCAATGCGCAGATCGCGTTGTGTGTGAACATTCAGGTGTCTTCCCCGCGCAAGAGCGCCTCCGTCTTCAAGACAAAAGCCTGTCTGCCCATTCCACATTTGCTGGAATGATGGGATTTGCTCCACGGAGCATGTCCGATAGTTGCCCGGCACGCTACGTCGCATCAGCTTGAGTAGAGAAAAGCACAACGAGACATACCTTTAGCGGCGGTGGAACGAATTCTGTCGCATTGTGTGTCGGCCCGTCATTCTTTGAATGAGACTGCGCTTGTCGTGGTGCAGGAGGCGCTTTCACATTTGGCCGTGGCCTTTTTCTTTGCCATGATATTGACACCGTTGACTTTGACGATGACGCCATTAGGCGTCTCCCCAGAAGAGCTGTTGCGTTCTACTTCAATCTCCGGGGAAGCATTCTGTTGAGCTGGTATCGAAATTATTGGTGCAGGGTGTGTTGGTGACGGATGGGCCATTAAACGAGATTGTGAAGGGCCCTGGGCTTGAGAGGCTTCAACGGCTGAGATTGGCCTTGTCATTCCTCTCGCTGCAGTCTCTGATACTTGAGGTACTGTCGCCGATGGACGCTGTAGACTGAGACTCAAGGTATTCGCGTGCGGTCTAGCAGATGCAGCAAATCGCGAAGGAGCAGGAGGACCAGCCGATGCGGCCGATGAAGAGGAGGAGGGAGGGCGAGCAAGTTCGCGGCTTGTTAGTTCTCGGGCGTATGACTGGTTCCAGGCTGCATGCTCCCTCCCAACTGATTTTCGCGGTTCTGTCCGGTAGCAGCATGCTATGTAAAGCAGTATTAGACCGTACATCCGACGAGCGAGCCAATAATGGCGCCGCCGGTCACGCTATTCGATGGCTTTCGTGTGGTTAGTCTGGAGGGCGAACGAGCAAGCACTCCGTAAGAATCGGTCAAAAGCTGCTGGTGCTGACATCTGGTGCTTTTGCCTGGAATTTCATCGCCGTGGTTAAGGGGTCCTGAGACGTTCGCGGTGGGAAGTTCTCTCTTATATGATTGCGGGCTGGCTGGGATCGATAGCGTGGGCATGCGGAGCAAAAGGATTACATGACGTGATGTTGCCTTTGATTGAGTTCTCTGGGGACAATGACAGTGTCAGCAAAATGTAGAGCTCGATATACTGTGAGGGATGTTTGTGTCATGACCGCGTCTCAAATGAGAGGACTGGTCTCATGTAGTGTCGCATGACACAAGTCGTACAGTCGGGCCAGAACACTCTCAACATTTGTCGCATCGTCATCCCTCAGGTAGCTACTGGTGTCGAACACGATTCTTGTCAATGACGCCCGGATAACCTCGCAATAGATGCTCGACTCCAGATCATCTTTCGACTTCGCTCTGGTGTACGTTCGTCGCGGTCCAGATCGTGCGACTATTGAAAGGCATTCCGACGAGTCGTGCTTCGGGTGTGTAATTAAGCACTCACAGATAATAAAGCTCGAAAGGACAAGCGCACAGTATTAAACACGCACCTCATAGTGACAAGAAGAATGAGCCTTCTTCTTGAAGACGCATCGATGGACGATGACGACATACAAGCCCTTCTAGACAGAGCAGAAAAGGAAGGAGACATGATCAAAACGGCTCCAAACGGCAAGGCGCAGCTATATCGGGGAGCAGTCATGAAAATACATGAGAACGCTCTGAAGATCGCCGAGCGAGAATGGGGAGCTGACGACTCAACGAGTGTGGAGATCAGAGACCTTTTGGTCGCCAGCTCGAGAGACGCTGGCGAGATCAGTCAGGCCATCGCGTATGGCAACCAAAATCTTCTGGCCTACACAAAAAGCCGCGGGCCAAAAGATTTGCACACACTCGACGCTCAGAAACGTTTGGCGGAGTGCTAAGTTGAGCAAGGTGGCTATTCTGAAGCTATTCGACTCTTCGAACGAGTAGTGAAAGCGTCGGATGGTGCCGAGCCACTCATTATTTGTGACGATCGACTGAGTCTAGTCAGGGCGTTGTACTCGGCTGGAACGGATCAACACCTGGAGAGGGCCGTGAACCTCAACATCGAGACGCTGCAGATAGCGGAGAAAAATCTGGGAAAGGGGCATAAAAAGACTGTCGAGATACGACACTGTCTCGGTACAGGTTTGTCTAAGTTCCAGATCCATACAAAAGCGGCCCAGTACTTCGAGGCCAATCTTGAGGTTCTACTCCAGAACAACCCAAACGAAGCGGAGCAATGTCCGTCGAGGAGCGCGAAAGAGATGTCGAAGCCTCGCTTATTGGGAAAAAGAACAGCAAGCAGAAGGAGCGCCAGAAAGGGAGCTCGGCGCGCCTCCCGGAAATGGAACGTCCCAAAACGACTGTCACGGAACAACGACGCGGTCAAAAGTATGACTCAGATGTTGAGATGTTCCGGAAGTCAGGCATATCGGCTCGAACCGTGCCTAAAAACACTTTTGCAATCGCAATAGCGGCCATACGCGATCATAGACGCAAACGATTGCTCCACTCGATCCCAAGAATGACCCGAATGCAAATTCCGGGCAGGTCAAGCGGGGGTGCTGATTTTTGGAATGACCAGGGAGCACGTGGTCAAACAGTCAAAAACCTTGCAGCTCAACCATGCTTGCCTTCGCCCCCTTCAGACTGGGGACGTGGCACCGGTCAACAGGGAAGGTTGCCATGAAATAGAAGCGGTTTCCAATCCATCAACATTAGAACGCATAGACTCAGTGGTTGAAAAAGTGTCCGACGTAGAGCCCTGCACCGAAGACTCGAAGCATAGTTCTGCAGAAGCTAACACGCCGGCGTGTGCAGCCAATGGCAGAGCACCCACTAGCTTGGAATGCGAAATTGCATCAGACGAACAGCCACAGTCAGAAGTGAGCACCCGAGAAGTGATGCCCACGGGAAGTGAGTCGCCGCAAATCGCAAGAGATGGGCCAACCCTCGGAAATCTAGGCGACATCTCTCAGGACGAGCACAAAAAGTCGCATGAATCAGACGGAAGGACAACAGAATCGAACTTGGATACAACGACAATTCCTGAAAGCGCAACCGAAGAGCTGAAGGCCTTTGCTGGGACAATTGATCCAACAGTAAACTCCGAAAAGACCCAAGAGAATGTAATGCCTTGCGAGCGGGGGTCGATGCTCAGAGCAGACACGAAGGCTGCTGGTGATACGAATAGGCAAATTCCAGGAGAATGGCCGGAAGAGCCACGGGGTAGAACACGGTCGTTGTCTCCACCAAAGCAGACTGGACTGCTCAGTACGAATTGGCTCGTAGAAAAGCAACGACGCGCCTCATCCACCAATCTCTGTCCGGAACTTCGAGATTTGACGGTCCAAGAGTAAGTCGACCCTAGTGTCACTGGACGTATCTAACATTATGCAGCGAGAGAACGGCCGACAGTTGGTTGGATAGTCTGGAGCAAGAAGTGCATGTGATGCTCAACAAAGGTGCATGCGACAACAACAAGCTCAGGAGATCTGAGCGTTCGGTGAAGATCGCCATCCTAGATAGCGGAGTGACGAAAAGTGCAGTGAACGGTCCAGTCCTTATGCTTTTGAAAAGTCCGAGAGTGAAGCTAGGGAAGCAGCTGCATCCGTCCTTGCCATGGAATGTCGACATCAACGGCCACGGCACTCATGTTGCAGGACTCGTTCGGAGGGTGTGTCCCTATGCTGATATATACATCTATCGTGTGGTCCAAGATGGTGAAGCGATCGATAAGAGCATTGGGGCAGACGCATTGGCGGATGCGGTCTATGTGAAAAAAGTCGACATCATCAGTATGAGCTTTGGCTGGAAGGACGATAGCGATGAAAAACTTCGTGCTGTGGTCGAGCGGGCTCGAGCGAACAAAGTCTTGCTGTTCGCAGCGACCTCCAATGGAGGCAACAGATCCCGGGATGGTATCGCATATCCGGCACGCGCAGCTGATATTTTCGGAATCGATGCTGCAGAAGTTCACGGCAAACCATCAAGGTTCAATCCGGTAGACATGAGCAGGAGTCAAAGACTGACAGCACTTGGCGAACTGGTCAGATCGTCGTATCCAGCAAATTTACCAATTGAAGAGTCCGAGCCTGGTTCCCGACGAATGATCGGCACGTCAAGCGCTACACCCATTGCAGCGGGTATCGCAGGCCTGATACTCGAGTTCGCGCGACAGTAGCCGCTCTGTCATGAGCCCGCAATTGAGTCGCTCTTGAAGTTTGTAGACGGCATGAGGCTCATTCTAACGGAGGGCTGTTCTCGCAGAATTTAAGGCCTGTCAGAGTACAGCCATCTGAATCCGATGTTGTTGTTCCATCACGACGAGGAGTGTGAGGATGGGGGCGATTGAAGCGATACACTGTCTCCGAGGCACGAAACTGCGCAGGACATCGTCAAGAGGCTGAGATCGCAGTTCGGGCGTCATATCGGTCAGAGAATGAGCATGGCTGAGATGCAGGCGATGCCGTCAAAGATGGGTGCTACGAGTAGTGAGGATGCGAAGAGTCCAGAACCAATGCACTAGCGTGTCACGCCGTGATGCTCATGATGAGCCCGGCGATTGTGCGGTTTAGGTTTCGATGTAATGTGCTCGCGCCAGGTCTGTTTCCTAGTGAATTGGCGGGTGATATGATTGCAGGGCTGCGTGGTGAGGATGGCATGGTTGATGCAGATGTGATTCCAGCAGAGCGTACGGGTAGTGAGGAGGATATTGCGGGCGCGATGTTGTATACGGCGGTCGGGCTGGGGCGTATTTGAATGGGAGTGTGGTTGTGGTTGACGGAGGAAGGTTGGGAGTGTTGCCGTCGACGTACTGAGATGACATCGATTTACGAAGTAGGATTGAAGTTTTGCGCCTTCTGACCAGCGTCTTGTGAATCGAGATCTATTCCGCTCTTTGAACCCTATCTCCTCCCATTCAAAGATATATGTTCCCTCTCTTCCTCGTCCCCACTAAATTCATCCAACTCAAATTCCTGCGCACCTCTCAACGCCTCCTCATCGTCCTTAACCCTCTTGAACCCCCTCTCCCCTTCATCCCCCAGATTCGCAAAAGGCGTCGCACAATCCTTATTCCTCAATGCAGGATAATACCTCCGATACGTATACTGCGCCACCGACATGCCCAGTATACTGCCAACCGTGACATCATACACATCATGCCTATAATCCTCACACCGACTAATCGCAATCAGCGCCGCGCCAAGCAACGGCGCAAGCGCAAGTAGCACGCGCGCGAGATCGGCGCGCGGCCGGTAAACATGGCATTGCCCTGCGATGAACAGCGCGAGGTATCCAAGCCCGCTAAACGAGAAACTACTATGTCCGCTGGGAAAACTTCGCCAGCCGTCGTGTAGCACGTGGTGGTTTTCTTCTGTGCACACTTCGAATGTGACGAGTTGGTGGGGCGGCGTGCCGGGCGCGGGCTTGCATCGTGCGATGAGATCTGGTCGAGGGCGGCCGACTGCGTTTTTAATGATGTCTGTGACAAAGAGCGTTAGGAGGAGGCTGATGAACCAGCCGAGGATTGTGACGTGGGCTTTGTGTGTGCCTGGGTGGGCGAGGATGGCCCAGAGGATGAGGGTGCCGAGGGGGAGGGCGCCGGCGTAGATGAAGAGCCATGCTGTTGTTGTATCGTCAGATTTGGTGTTTGTGTTTGTGATGACGAGGTGGATTGGTACGTGCCTACGGAAACGCGTTCGATTTCGGCGTGTGGGTAGCTAATTGCGAGGTTGTCGAGGTAGAACATGCGGTGGAAGGGCTGGGCGAAGAGTTGGAGCTGCGCCTTTACCGTCAATTCACCCTTCACTAATTGTTCCTCTACAGTACACGTACCAAGACATATCCAGTAATCAAAATAGCTAGTCCAAGATAGTCAGAAGCATAGGAACGCTGTTCGACCCTATCAGCACTTTGCACAGTAGACGCGAGAGCTGTCCTCACCTGCCAAAAGCGCGCCGCAGCTCCTATGTATCCTGGAGAATTCGTAAGATCATTTGCGAGGCGCCTAGGCGACGGATTCGCATTAGCAGGCATGTTCAGAGGTTATGAGAACGGCTGCATTGCTGTGTGTGGACTCTTAAGAAGTGGTCTCTCGTGTCTCGGAGGTGTGACGAAGCTCCGCAAGCAGGGGTGTCTCGACGCTTACTTATTGAAGCACATTTACATCAGCTTGAAACACTTCACAACAAAAGCTCCAAGATATTAACAAACACAAGCTGTAATTACGACCGAAGCATAAACCCAGCCTCGCATCCCCTCCTAATGCCACCCCTTCCTCCCCGTAATCCACTTAAAACACGCACACCACCCCTCCACCTCCCCCCTCTCCGCCCGCTCACTATACTCCACAATCTCCCTCTGCGCCGCCTCACTCCACACCCTGACCTCCTCAACACTCCACACCCTCTCCTTATCCCCATACTTTGTCAGCAACCTCAACAACCCCGCCTCAAACGTCTCCATAACAACCACCAGCATCAATTTCCCAATGCTCTTCTGCGCCTCGTCCTGCGGCCACGGACCCACGGGGACATTAACCTGTGTTGTAGTGATGCTTTCGAAGCCTGCTTCTTCGAGGTACGATGGGTGCATGTAGAACGTACCCAGCGGGCGGCCAGATTTGAAACTAGCTTCCATCGTCGCGGCGTATAACTTGCGTAGCGTGGGGAGCGCCGCTTCGCCGCTGCTGGAATCGGGTGGGAGCGGAATGTGTCCGAGATCGTAGTCTGCGATTTCGACCCACCCGCCGGGCGAGAGGCTCTTGTGAATTTCAGCGTATACTTCTTCCCAGTGCGTGAAGACGCCTTTCATGTTGCGCAGGTGGATCATCTCAAACGCGTCGCTGAAGTGCCAGCCGGGCTCGGGCTGGCCGACGAGCGTGTACGGGTCTGCGAGGAGGGACTCGGAGGACGTGCCTGCTTGGGATTGGGCGCCGAGGCCTGTGTGGGAGCGGGAGCGGGAGCGGGAGGGTGATTCTAGGGGGTTGCGGTGCGTGGTGTCGGTGTAGAAGTCGAATTGCTCGAGGCGCGAGGCGAGGGTGGCGATGTCGGGTTCGCGGCCCCAGACGTCGAGGTCGTCTAGTTCCCAGGTTACTTTTGCTTCGCCGAGGGTGGCTTCGGTGGTGTCGAGGTCCCATTCTGTTAGGTCGATGCCGACGACTTCGGAGCGTGGGTATTGTTGGGCCATGGCGATTGCCCAGTGGCCGGGGCCGGTTCCAAGGTCGAGGATCCTTCGTGTAGAGGGTAGTACCCGTGTGGTGGTGAGTTTGCCTTTGAGTGCGTGGAGGAAGACCTGGTGTTGTAGGGACAACATGTCTTGCTGTTTGAAGTCGTTGGCTGGTAGGAAGACGCATGGTTGGTAGAAGGTTTCGTTGCCATATGTGCGACCATTCTCGTGGACATACTCCAAGTCTTCTGAAGCCAAAGATCGTACTGAACGACTGTGACAGAGTGGTCAGTGATTTGATGCTCACGATGCAGTCTAGTTCAAGCGACCCAATGCATGGTAACACAACACATGTTTAGTAAGAGTAAAAAGAAACACAACTCACGTGGACTCAACCGACGACGAGCTACTCGAGTCAGCCCGCATCCGCTTGGGTGGAGAAGCCGTGAGAGCTGCTACCGAGCCCCCGGGTGGTGGCGTCTCCTCAACCATGGTTCCGGAACAGCGATCTAGGGAACCTCACTCTTGCTGCAAGTGGCGAACGGGCGGCCTTAGTTGATATATGCGTGCCTACTAGATTTGAGTATGCCTGCGTCCATATTGCTCAAGGAGAGTGCCGTTAAGGTTTGATTTGCGGATCCCTGGGTGTAAGCGATGGTTAGGTGGCGTCTAGTATGCTAGAGTGGAAGGGTTGGCAGTGTCTGACAATGACGGCCGTTGATCGCTCGATGTAGAAGCTTCGAGTGGGTTGATGTTGGGCTCCGGATAAGTCCGAAGGGGTCCAACAAGAGGCTGTCTGCTTTGCTGCGAGAAAGGAAGCTCGCTGGAGAGAAGCAGCAAATGATGGAGGATTAGAAACAGAGCTTGAGCAATAGCTGAGCAGCAAGTCTCGACCAAATCTGAAACAAGAGGATGAGCAGTCAGGATAGGATGATAGCACTAAGCCAGGATCCGCAGCAATGCTTCCAAGCCTTCCGCGATGACAAGTCTAAATTACAGATTTCTGACTCCAGCGAAGCGCTTTCAAGCCGTCTCTATTCATCAGCGAGTATGCAAAAAGGGGTTCGTTTCTGAGATGCATTTCTACAATTCCACAGCGCAGCAAGCAGACATCTTTACAATCCGGCGGTCATCGCGTATACACCGTAGGTACACCCGAACAGTCATTGGGAGGGGTACAACTCCGTCCAGGCCGCGGTTGAATTTGAAGGGCAATCGCGCAACATCAGCATCCTGCCGATCTGACCACTCACATCGCATCTAATCTCACAGCACGAAGCCACAGTGTCGGATTACGCAAGGCGGTCAGGCAGCGTGGGGAGCAACGATCGACGTTCTCAACCACTCCGCCGGAACAGGCACTCTTCGACCCGTCCACCGTCTTCGTCCCCTGAGATTCCAAGAACGAATGACAATTACAAATGTTGTTTAATGTGTACCCTGCACTGCACTCTGACTCGGTGCAGTATTGTCGTTGCCATACACCTACGCCCCTCCTCTACGTGACAGTGCACCATGCAGGAAAGACCGACACACGCATGAGCTTGACATGGCCACATCGCACAATGCGGGGCAGGGTGTCTGTGATCATTCAGGCGTCAAAGCACACGGGAGCCAGCTCAATGTAACAGTAAATCTCGCCGTCGCCGACCGTTGTTGGGGGTTTCATAATCATCGAGATTCGACTTGACAAGGCTACATGTTGGGTGACACATATCGAAGTGTCTAGCGATACACATCTTGAGCCTCGCCGATGCGTGTTCGCCTGGATCCTTGCTATCTCGATTTTGATCGCGAAGGAGTGAGAGTGAGGCGCATGCTTACTTTTCGTTGCTGTGCTGCCGCTTTTGGTCCGGTCGGATGCGCCGATCATCACGTAGGATCCTTAAGGGCGCAAGATGCATTACGAAGCGAATTGGCAAGAGAAACAGTAACATTGAGCAATAAGCTTTGAGGGAAAACGGAGGGAAGCATAGGCCAGGTGAATTTCATTAACGAGGCAAACGGCATCACGCCGTCACGTCTACACCTTTTACACTCATAGTTGTAGAGCTCGGCCAAAGTCTAGCCTAACATACAATCCACATAGTACTTTTTCTTCACTCTCCACTGAACTAATCAACTTCCTGCCCCTCGAACTTGGGTAGCCGCGCCGCAACATCCGACCACTTCTCTTTACCGCTCACAAGGCTCGAGATAGCCTTTGTAATCTCCTCTAAGCTCGCACGGACCTGCTCCGTTGAGTCGCGATCGCGTAGTGTGAATGTGTTGTCCTTGACGGACTGGAAGTCGATGGTGATGCCGAGGGGGGTGCCGAGTTCATCGTTACGCTACGAAACTGTTAGCAGACTGTTCCAGAAAGTGTAGGAAAGGAAGGAGAGGGAGAAGTTCTTACCGAGTACCGCTTGCCAATCGAGGCGCCAGAGTCGTCGGTACGTGTGGAGATGCCGAGCTCTTGAAGGCTATCGCTGAGTGTTCGGACGAAAGGCTTGAAGTCGCTGTGTGAGCTGAGTGGCACAATAAGGACTTTGGTGGGTGCGACGGTGGGAGGGAAGGAGAGGACGCCTCGGGCTTCGTCTTGCTCTCGTGTCCAGTAGAGGTGCTCACAGAGAGCCTGGAGCCGTTAGTATACACCACACCTCATTCTGAACTATGCGATACTTACGTAGAATATCCGGCCGATACCAAACGAAGGCTCGATAACGTTTGGTGTGTATTCTCGCACGTTCTCAACCCGTGTGCGCTTCTCGATGGTGATGAGCTCCTTGGGCACTTCGACCTTGCCGTCACCAACGCCAGGTACGTCGATGACGACCTTACCCTCCTTATCCAGGTCCAGCGATAGCTTCTCGCGCAGGTCTTGTGACAGCGCCTCGATAGCAGCTTCAACAGTCTTGCCATCCTTCTTAAACTTGGGGCCAAACTTCTTCTTGTCCAGCTCGCATGCCCACTCCTCGATCTTGAGCGGCTCTTTTCGCGGCTCGCGTACCACCAGAGGGGCACCAGTCTTCTTCATGTGTACTGTCAAGTCGTATGCGCTCCGGTCAGCACAGCCAACACATTCTATCCATCCGAAAGACGTGAGCAGCTCAGCGTCCCAGCAGTCTGCCGCATAATGTGCCATCTCGTTCGCCATGTGTTGCCTGAAGCGGATCTTCTTGGGGTCGATGCCGATCTTGAGGAGGAACTGCTGGATGCGAGCAATGAAGTAACCCAGTGTCTCGTTGTCCACAAGACCAGTCTCAACAGCCTTGCCAATCTTTGTAGTCTCGACTGTTGTTTTGCCAGCTAGCTGTACCTCGCGGTTCAGGAGCTCGAGCTCAACGTCCTTGACCTCATCGAAGCGAGGGTGCTTCTTGCCGCCTTCAGGGTCGACGAAGTGTTCAATCTCGGCCATCAGGAATTCTCGCACTCGCAGGAGGCCGGATCGCGGGGAGATCTCGTTTCGGAAAGACTTGCCAATTGAGGCGGAGGCGAAGGGCATCTGCTGCTGGTTGAATTCGAGCAGCTTCTGGAAGTTGAGGAACTGGCCCTGGGCGGTCTCTGGGCGCAGGTAGCCGGGCATGTTTGAGGAGGGGCCGATAGATGTCTGGAACATCAGATTGAAGGCGACTGGTGGGTGCAGCTCGCCGTTGGTGGCCGGGTTCTTGATGTCGTACTTCTTCATGAGCTCACCCAGCTCCTCGCCGCCGTAGTTGTCGATCTTCGCCAGCACCTCCTCGATTTCTTGCACCATGGCGTCGTCGAGCTTGATGGCCTGGATGTTCTTGACCTTCTTCTTCTTCTTCTTCGGGTCGTCCTCCTCCACCTCCACTTTCTGGCCACGTGCCTCCTTGTTGCCCTTCAGTCTGGCCTCGAGCACCTCCTCCACCAGGTGGTCGGCGCGGAATATCTCACCGGTCTTGGGGTCCTTGCACATCCAGTCGGCGAACTTGTCGACGTGGCCGGAGGTCTTGAGGACCTCATGGGGCGTGAGCATGGTGCAGTCCACCTCGAGCATGTTCTCCTTGAGCACGAAGTGTTTCCGCCAGACGTCGACGATGTTGTTTGTGAGGGCGCAGCCGGCGGGGCCATAGTCGTAGAGACCGGAGACACCGCCGTAGATGTCGAAGGCGGGTGTGTAGAAGAGTCGTCGCTATAAATGTTAGTGTGACTGCTGTCCTCCCACACAATTCATGGTGCACACCTTCATGAGCGACTCGAGCGCCGCCCGGTCGAAGGGCTTGCCCTTGAATGTGGTCATATCGCCAGCCATGATTACAGTGTCTTTTCTGCGCTGTGAGACTACGTAGCGACGTTGTGCGGGCGTTGTCGCAAAAGTCCTGGTGGGATGGACAAGGGCGGGCGGGGCACTAAATTGAGGTCTGCGAGAGAGCAGCGGAGAAGAGAGGAAATTGGCGCGCAACAGTCGCGTCAGCTGGCGCATACACTTGACTTAATCTCCTGCAATTATATAGCAGGAGAGTTGAACGAGTGACTGGATCAAATGCAATATATACAGATGAGGCTACGTCAATGCGATGACTCTGGACTGTGTGACTTGCGGCGCGCCAAGATTTCTCGGAGGAAAAGTCGCCGATGTCCAAAAAGTTTCGAGATGCGATGAGGCCGGACACGACTTCAACTTCAACACACAGTTACATGTACAAGTCGCTCGTACTCCACTGCAAAGTCTATGGTCGCATAGCAGTAGAAATACAGCTTACGTAATTCTGAGAGCCATACATCACCATGGCATTCTCTTCTGTCCCCACTGGCTTCAAGCCAAAGAACAAGCTGCGCCGGCAAGCCGCATACCTCAACATCAAGAAGAACCGCGAGGCCGAGAAGCGAGACAACAGACACCGCCGCAAGCGAGAAGAGGACAAGGACACGTCACTACGGGAAGAGCGCCTTGCGAACAACGTGCCAGTTACAATCGACAGCAAGCGAGTATGGGACGACGATGCGGTGGGCGATGAGGAGGATGCGTTGGGCTGGGCGGTAGATGTTGAGCGACTAGCAAAGAGGAGGAAGCTGGAAGCTGAACAGGCCGAAGCTGACGGCGGAGAGGAGGGCGTACTGGCAAAACTCAAAAAGCTGGAACAAGAAGAAGCAGCTGGCAGCGACGACGAGGAGAAAGATGAAGACGCCGACAGCATGCTAGAAAGCGACTCCGAGCTCGAAGACTCCGACTCCGACTCCGACACCTCCTCCAGCACATCAAGAAAGAAGCCCACAAAACGCGCCACAAGTCCCTCAGGCTCAGTCGCAACCACAAACGCCACAAACCTAGAACTAAGCCCCGAATTCCTCAAAACCAAGTTCCCGTACGCCCTTCCCACCCCCCTTTCCACTCTACCCACCTACTAACTCCTCCCTCAGACAGCTCTTCGACCCCCCAGCCGAGCCCAAAGTCCTAATCACCACCTCCCTCAACTCCACGCTCCACGCCCACGCCGAAGTCCTCACCTCCCTCTTCCCGAACTCCGAATACGTGCGCCGCACCGCAAACTTCAAAGCGCACAAGTACTCTGTGCGCGAAATTGCTAGCTTCGCATCTAACCGCGGGTACACCGCGCTCGTCATCCTCATGCAAGCCGAGCACGAGAAGAAGCCAGATGGCCTGGATATCATACACCTCCCCAACGGGCCTCATTTCCACTTCAGCGTAACGAATTGGATCGATGGGAAGAAATTGCCACGACATGCAAACGACACTGGTACACACACCCCCTACTCCCAACTAGACCAACACAAAACACAAGCACAGTACTAATAAATCACCACAGGCCACTACCCCGAGCTAATCCTAAACAACTTCAAAACCCCCCTCGGAATCCTAACCGCCCACCTTTTCAAAAACCTGTTCCCGCCCGCCCCCGAACTCGAGGGGCGCCAAGTCCTCACGCTGCACAATCAGCGCGACTACATCTTCGTGCGGCGCCACAGGTACGTCTTCCGCGACAAGCGCGAGACGGAGAAGCCCATCTTGGGGAATGATGGGAAGCCGATGAGGGGTGTGGAGGATGTTAAGGTGGGTATGCAGGAGATTGGGCCGAGGTTTACGTTGAAACTCAGGAGGGTGGATCGCGGGGTGCAGTGGGGGAGTGGGCAGGAGTGGGAGTGGAAGGGGAGGATGGAGAAGAAGAGGACAAGATTTAATATGTAGGAGATGGGGGAGGGGAGGGATATGGGGCGTTTGTGGGGGGAGAGTTGTGGTATACGATATCCTATGCTGATGAACTACTTGCCCTTTTTCTGCATATCCTTGGTCTCCCGTCGTCTTTTCACGCCTGCCGCACCAGTGAAAACACATAAAATAAAAGCCTATCAATTCCCATTACCATCCAGCCGCATGGGTATCAAATACAATACGATACAATACACATAATCACTCCCTAACTCCTCTCTGTTTGCTTTCCACCCCAATCCCTTCCCTCCCGCTGAAACCCAGCCCCATACCGATTCTTCCCATCTGGGCACTCCACAAGCTTAAGCTTACACTCGCACTCAATCTCGTCCCATAAAATACACCAAGTCCCATCATCGCCATTGCTTGGGCCCCCATGCGGGGCTGCATCTTTATCTTTACAAATACAACGTTCGACGAGTGCACCACACTGACGACACCAGGGATATGGCTGAGGGAAGTTTTGGTGGGGATGCTTTTGAGAATTTTGGTGATGATGTTGCTGGGGATCTAGCTGGGGTTGCTGGAAAGGTTGCGGGGGATACTGTTGCCCACCAACAGGAAATTGTTGGCGGCCATTGTTAGGCTGCTGCAAACCATTCCAATACTGTTGCGGGCCATTGGGATACTACCGCGGACCATTGGGATACTGCGTGCCATTCGAATACTGGTGCAAACCATTGGGATACTGCCGCGGGCTAGACGGATACTGCTGTGAGCCATTCGAATACTGCTGCGGACCATCCGAAGACTGTCGCCCGCCGTAGGGAGACTGCCGCCCACTCTGGGAATTCTATTTCCCACCGTAACCGCCAAATCCAGGCGTTACCATGCCCCCATGCGGACCCGGCGTCCCTGCCAGACCAACGGGGTGACTTGTCGGTGTACTTGGTCCATCGCCATGTCGAGCATTGCCGGGGTGGAACATCATACCACCGTTCATGCCCTGGAAACCGCCCATACCTTGCGCGCCCTGCGCCGCGAGCACAGCTGCTTGAGCTGTGGCACTCGCAGGCGGTCCGACGCCAGTGAGGCCCCACATCTGGCCGTTCATTTCGTCTGGCACCGAGCTGTCGAAAATCTTCTCCCGCATTTTCCAGAAGACTGTGCCGGTGAGCCACGCGTCTGAGCCAGCGGTATGACTCGTGCCAGTGCGCTGGCAACCAAGTTCATCTGCGAGGTCCTGGAGGCCGGATTTGGTGCCGAGATTGTTGAGGATATTGGTGGCGGTGGAGCCTATGACGCCGCGACGCACAAGGTTATTGGCGTGGCGCCAGAGGTACTTCACGTCGAGGAGACGCGGGAAAAAGACCTCCACAAGTTTGCGGTACGAATCTTCGTCTTCTGGGAGGGGCTTGGCACTCAGCATTTTGACGAGATACGCAAAGTCGTAGCCGGAGTGGAAGGAGATCCAGTTGACGTCCTCATTAAGGGTCATACCCGATGTGATGAGCAGGGAGCCGAAGTGCTGTGGGTCGATGCCTGCCGTGCTGTGCTTCTCAAAGTCGGCGCCGGATTTCTTCAACATTTGTATCGACTCTTCGTTGTACATGTCGTCTTCGAGCGAGAACTTGAAGTTGAAGGTCCATGTGCAGGGGCAGCGCTCGATGTTGTTGGCGTAGCGGAGCAAAGACTTGGGCTTGTAGCTCAGTTCTGATGTGTCGAGTTGTGTGGGGGGAATGTCGCCTTTTACTGAGAATAGTGTGACTCCGAGCTGTATTATCTTCAGGAGGTCGACGTTGCATCGTACGGTCTGGTAGTGGTACGAGGCTTTCGAGTTGAAGTCGCCGATGGGTCGAGCAACAACACCGGGAAATTCTGTGTCCTGCTTCGTTGTGAGTATAGGCCTTATGCGACCAAGAGGAGCATACTGACCATGCTGATGTAAGGATACTTATCAATGAGCGAGCGTAAGACGTCCATCTCCTGGTGCAGATTCGAGTTCCAGACCTCTCGTATCCGCTGATTCTCCAAGTTTTTCGCGCCACCCTGCCCGCGCACTGCGTTGTCTTGTAGTTGGGC
>Ga0265798_10000716_pt1 | contig 54015 bp, 47 predicted proteins | sample P3T30metagenome_FD_192430 | JGI IMG/M metagenome (GOLD analysis project Ga0265798, IMG submission 192430) | Plant litter microbial communities from East Loma Ridge, Irvine, California - P3 T30 | ecosystem: Environmental > Terrestrial > Plant litter > Unclassified | place: USA: California...
AGGTAGTTAGTAATAAGTAACTAGACACCAAATATAGGCTAGATATGTAGGATAGTAGCTAAGAAACTTAATACTAAGTTTTCTATATAACTGTCACGCCCCTTTGGCACACCGATTAGATGGAGCTTCCGGAGACCCATCGGGCTGGCCTCGGGTCACGTGTGGCCCCGTATATATACCCCAAGTAGATCCTTATTCGAGTCCCTTAAGGATTCGTCTTACTTTAATACTACTTAGTATACTTATCCTTTTAACCCCTACCTACAACCCCTTACAATAACTTTCTTAATTAAGTTTTAAGTCTATCTAGTTTATAAGCTAGCTAATACTCTATAGCTAATTAAGCTATCTAGCTAGCTAAAGGCCCTATAAATTGCTAAGCTAGCTAGCTGGATTATTAACAATTATGTAGTTAACAGCAGAGCATCGGCGCCGCAAAGACTAGATTTCAAACCGCCTAGTTTGCGGCGGTCGACGAACGAGCTTCTTCCCTAACGACCAACATATATTCCCACAAGTCTCCTGGCTCTGTTACAAGGGAAAGGGAAAGCGCGATGTCCGCGATAAGACGTGGCGGAGATCCTTGATGCACTCAGCGCGTCAGCGCCTTTGTAGTTTGAGGAGCAAGAATTGTCGTGGCGTGAACAGCTACACCAGGCTGCATCAAAAATGGATGTTGACGAATCACACACATCATGCTCTGCATCTTCCCACACCCCAATTCTCCCAACAACACTCGCTCACAAAACTCGCCCCGAACGCCCCAAGCCAATATTCTAGCTACCTCCGAGTCAGCCCAAGACATCACCATGAGAGGCGTACAAGAAGACGACACCTCACCTATTCAACCGCGCCCTCCTCAGTCAGATGCCTCGATTCGAGGCTCATACAATGAAGGCAACACACCCATCCAATTCCGTATTTATCCCTCGGATGCCTTAATTCAAGACTTATACAAAGACAATGTCGCGCCTATGCTAAGCGACAGCGACAGCGACTCAGACGAGGATGCAGACCGCAACAAGTCCACCGTTCTCCCCATGGAGTATGTATGGGACACCGAGGTAGCTTCCAATCTCGGCAACTCTTGTGTAGATGCGGAAGAGCAGGAGATGATGGAAGAAGCCATGGCACTCGTCGTCCCAGGCTACAAGGTGCCTATTACAGGCAGAATTTCTGGCGCTCGTGTTGGTCTCTGCTACTAGGCTAGATTCGATGCCTAATTTGACGTGGATGTTCGACTCTCGCTGGAGCACATGATGTGGCAGTGGCTGTACGGAGATGACTTTACCATCCGCCCGTGACGTTACTCCAAAGATGCCCCGTCAAAAGCCTACATCGACAGCCTTGGATGCCTCCTCCAGAATGATAAGAGCACCAAAAAGACCAAGTCCGCTGAGCTCTCGGTAGGAGCTGCGAAAAGTTCGAGAGTTTGGAAATTCCAGTTGTTCGGCTCATGGCGTTAAGCCTTCGTCCTTCGTACTCCGAGTGGGCAGAGATAGTGAGGCATAAACACACAAACATCGGCGACGTGGAGACAAGCCATCTCTGCCATCTATCCTTCTGCGATAACACCGTGCACTGCACATTAGAGGGCGGCAATTTGAAACGGAATCGTAACATCTGTCGTAACAAAGTCTACGCCTCAATGACGCCCACTTACGCACATGCATCGCTGTCGTTTGATGATCTCGTCCAAAAGGCTAGGAACGAATGCCCACACAAACCGAAGTGCTTCTCCGTCACCTGTAGCGACCTTACCACTGTCATTCAGGCGAAGGTAGATAACTTTGAAAAGCTGAAAGATTGGCTTTCGTCTGCTCAGGGCAACTCAAAGTACTCGGGCGAGAAATTAGTACTAAAGTAAGACATATTCTTGAAGTTATAACTACTTCAAAGTACATATATACTAGACTAGCCTAATAAGTCTGTAGGAGCTCTACTTAGGTAGGTCACCTAAAACAAGTATAATATAATATTTAAGACAAGAAAGAGAGGAGGTAAATACCCCGTTATTTCTAGGACCTTTGTATAGTATGAGGCAGAGATAGCAGAGACACTGTTGGTTATTATGTATAAACTACGCAGACTTTGCAGCGGCAATAATAACATCTGAAGCCTTTTCCGCTAACATGTAAAGTGGGAGGGCAAGGTAAGTACCCGGTATCTTGGGGAACGAGGATGCGTCAACAACGCGAAGATTATCGATACCGCGGACCTTCAAATCAGTGTCTAGGACGGCTTTCTCGTCGTGGTCGGCGCCGATAGGACACGTGCAAGAAGCATGATGCCCCCATGCTTCGTACTTGGCGAAGGTTTTCCACTGCTCATCTGTCTGAACTTGCTCACCGGGCCACACTTCGTTGAACTTGCCGTTAAGAGGGACGAGGTCCTTGAATACCTGGCGACCGTACTTCATACCCTCGATCAAAGCGTCCAAGTCCTCATCGCCACCAACATCGAAATTACGCTTGCGGATTTCAGGGACGTCTTGAGGGTCAGCACTCCGGAGAGTGACAGTACCAGCAGTGTTGCGCGCCTCCGCCTTGAGTGTGAGCCAGGTCCAGTGGTTTTGGCCGTTCGTAGCATTCTTGAAGTAGTCGGGGTAGTAACCGTTGAAGTATGCAGGCCAGCCGGCAATGAGGAGGTCGGCGTTACCATTAGCAGAGCTCTCGGTCTTTTTGGTGATGGCCAGAGCGACACCGTTGGTGGCGTAAACGCCCTTTCCGATTCCAAGGGGCAGATCTTCCCACTTCTCTAGGCATGGATCGTGGTCCCCTTCGAGGAACGTACAGCCATTCAATAGTGAGATTTTGCTGGGTGCTTGACCGACCACCGGGACTTCATAGCGGTCTTGCAGGTTCGTACCGACACCAGGAAGATCCTTCACGACCGTGATGTTGAATTGGTCGAGCTCAGCCTTAGGTCCGACGCCGGAGAGCTTCAAGATCTGAGGCGAGTTAAAGGCGCCAGCAGACAGAATGACCTCGCGGGTGGCAGCGACGGTCCCTGGGGTGCCTTTACCTGAGACGGCTCCAGATTGACGACGAGGATCCGCACCATAGAGTGATCGACCAGTCAGGAAGTCAACGCCAGTAGCCTTGGGCTTGTCGCTACCCTCAGCGAACTTGACGCTAGTAACGAGCGTGTTCAGTTGAATATCGAGATGATACTTGCGACGACCGCTACTGTCCTTCGCGTCCATAACTTGGTGGAGGAAGTCGACCGGGCCGGCGCGCTTGTACTCCGGAATCTTCATGGCGAGGGGGACCTGCCACAAACCTTCTGCCGAATCACGGGAAGAGCTTGGGTTGTTAATGTCGCGAAGCAGGACTTGACTCAGGCCACCGACCGTGGTAAGAAGTCCCTGAAGAATGCCTTTGCCCATTGCAGTAGCAGCAGCCAGAACAAGGGAAATGACCTTGAGATCTTGCACAATCAGGGTCAGATCCGTCAAAGAGGTCTCAAGCCATCCGTTGAAGCCATGACCGGCTACGCTGCTGGGCAAGTAGCGAGACTTCTCTAATCGCTCGTAGTATTTACGCATGTTATTCGGTGCCCAGGACTCATCGCCGGTAATGCGCTGGATGTACTGCCAGTCGCTGTTGTATGGCACTAGAGTCAAATTGGCGAAGTCAGTGCTGATCTTGTATCTGGATCGTACATACAGAGGCGTTCGTATCGAAATCACCCAGCTTTGGCGCTCAGTGCGTCCTGGAGGTCGATACAATAGATACGAGCGCCTTTGGATCTAACGTACAGATTGTGATCAGGGCGTTGTGGCTAGTGCAGCCACCAAGAGATCCGACACGCGGGTACAGGACACCCAAGGGCTTCGCGTCCGCAGGCGGGCTGGGTCCTGTGTAGCGTCCTCCATTGGTCAATTCGTAGGTAAGTTTGGTGTCTTTCTTCATCTCTTCTTCGTCGTCGAAGTGCTTCACGAAAAAGTCCCATCTCATCGGCTCGTACTCGCTAGCAACGGCATGCAGTGCAGGTACGTTGTACTGCGTCGTGTTGGTCTGGTCGTTGCCGGCCTCCAGCAGGAGGACTTTGTAGCCTGCAAGAGCAAGTCTGGCAGCGAGAGGTGAACCGCCGGCTCCCGAGCCTACGACGACATACTCGTAGTCTTCAAGAGTTGTGACGCTCTCAGAGCTATCGAGAGCCCGCTTCACATTGACGCCATAGAATGGGGTGTGCTCTGCACCATCTCTGTTATAAAAATCAGTATAGTCAGTCATGAAGGGGATTTCTAGAACTCGTCACATACATAATGCGCGCAGTCACGAAAGAGCTCAGCAGGGAGACAAGTGTGAAGGCCTTGAGAACAACCATGTCGGCGCAGTATAATTGAGACTCGTAAAATGACAGAAGCCGGAAGCGTACAATTGTTCGAACGACCCTGGCGGGTATGATCAAGAGCGATGCAGAGAGCGGGAAGTGAAGGATCATAATGCGTGTCTTATATTGGCAGGTAGTCGAAAAAGGTAACGGCAGAATGTATTACAGGGAACGACTGGTGGTGATTGGGATCATCAGACGAATGCTTCTTCGGTTTGCATCGTAAGGGTGGCAGCTACCCGGAAAGTGGGCCTGCGCATCTTGCCTGATCCAGCACGCACTGCGCACGGGCGACCCACCGTGGTACAACGCGACTCGAGGAGACATCTGAATTGACCGCTTCTCAACCGCGCTTCTTGCTCAAAGATCCTGCAGTTCTAAATTGGTCGCCTGTACTCCGTATTCGGGATGCAAACGTTGTGGTGCTCTCCTTACACCAACAACACGACGCGCCATGCACGAACTGGACCACCTCTTATGAAGATAGACATGCAAATGCATGGGGTATGGGGTATGGAAGGAATTGCTCGCTACATTGGGCATCGGTGATTTTTGCCATGTTCCGCCCCATCCTTGCTTGCGCATGACTGACGCGGCAAAGGTCCCAATTACGACCCATGTATCATCTTCACCCTGTTCACGCATCCTTTACTGCACACCTTACTCGTAGGCAAGGTGCAGGTACATGACCCCGATACTGATGCTGCGTTTTAATCGGCCCTTATGGGGCGGTGTCCTTCCCCGTTTCTTGGTAATTCGAACCTATCAATAATCTTCTGATGGCCCCATCGTCGACTATGGTTGCTGCATCCATCGGATGAACATCGGTAGATACTTTGCTGTCACACAACGAGCTTTGGATTTGAAGTGCTGTGCCACCCAAGCTTGTGGAGCACGTGAGGCGTGCTGGTTACTCTGACTTTGCCTGTTGGCAGTTTCACCAATCGAGTTCGACTACTTTCATTTCGCTCATTGCATTCAGTTCCTACCTCATTGATCTATACCTGGGAGGACCATGAGATTGTGGAGTGCGTTGATCGGGCTGTCAGCTTTTGTTGCTTCAGTACAAGCCCAAACCGCGCTTCTAGACCTGGCACAGAAGTTGCCACACTGTTCCGTATGTTGTAATCTGTTGCTGTTGCGACATTTAATTTCTTTAGCATCAAAAGGCTGACTCGGTTGAATAGCGTGCTTGCTTTGCCAAAGAAGTGCCCAAGTCTACGTGCGCGAACAACCTCACTTCGCAATGTTTGTGTACAAATGTCGCTCTTAATGCAGCTGTGGCTATGTGTGCCCGAAAAACTTGCACCGTCTTCGAAACTCTGCGTAAGTGATTAATCACAGCCGAAGTATTTGATCAGAAGCTGACAAGAGCTATAGAGACTAAGAATGTCAGCGATCGAGGCTGCGGCGTACCTATCAGGGACAAAAGCGAGAAGTTCCTCGTCATTGGTATTGCTGGAGCCGCAATTGCTGTCCTCTCTTTTGCTTTGCGAATGGCAGCTAGTCTGGGCAAGCGTGGTCGACAAGTGTCATGGGACGACGCAACCATGGGGCTCGTCGTTCTACTCGCCATTCCTCCCGCTGTATTCACTCCTTTTCGTAAGTATAATGACATGTTCAATGAAGAATGGGTCTCTGACAGATTGCTAGTGGTGAAGAATGGCCTAGGACGGGACATATGGACATTACAGCCTGAGCAGATCACGAATGTCCTCTTTTACTACTACCTGGGGGAGATCTTCTACGTGGTCGCTCTTGGACTATCCAAAGTCTCGATCCTCTTCCTCTACCTCCGCGTCTTCCCGGCCAAGAGCTTTCGCATGCTCACCTTTATCGTCATGGGACTATCAGCAGCGTATACGCTCGCATTTTTTATCGTAACCACCTGGCAATGTCTACCCGTCAGCCTTGCGTGGACTCAATGGGACGGTCTTCAAGAGGGTACCTGCAACGACATACACTTGCAAGGATGGATCGCTGCGGCTATTAACATTGCACTGGACGCGGTGGTCATGATTCTTCCGCTGAGGCACTTGGCTACCCTCAATATGAGCTTAAAGAAGAAGCTCATGGTAGTATCAATGTTCTCGGTCGGTATCTTTGTCGTTGTCGTCTCGGCCATCCGGCTTTATTCCCTCGTTCATTTCGCCAATACGCAAAACATCACCTGGAACTACGTCGACGCCGGCTTTTGGAGCTTAATTGAGATCGATGTCTCCATAGTATGTGGTTGTATGCCTGCCCATCGATTTTTGATCGCCCGGGCCTGGCCAAAGACGCGAACAACGCTCGACTCTGGCAATAACATATCGGCAAGGCAATCGAAACTTGCAAGTAACATTGAGCTGGGGGCTCCCACGGCTGACAAGTTGTCCCGTATTTCGATCAAACCCAAAGCAAGCGATGAAAGAGACTTCGTTCCATTGGTTGATGTCGACAGCAACAATGCTCATGCTATTTCAACGGGGAAACTGCAACCTGAACCCACAACGTCAAGCTGGATCACGCGAACTTCTACAGTAGATATTCAACGTACCGAATATACGCCGGCAGACACAGGAGTACACGATCCCTCAAATGCTTGGAATATGCGCCAGCCGACGACTGGGAACAAACATTTCTAATCTGGCAGGGTGCAATTGGTTGCATATCCAGATCCGCAGGCACTGCAACCAAGACAGGAATGGTTACAATCTAGTAGACTTCGCGAAATATTTGGTAGTCAATGTTACCGCATTTCGTCGATCAACATCCATATCATTTCCCTCGACCAATATCGATATTCGTGTTCTTTCTGAGCCTATTGGTACTCGATCGTGCGCCAGCATCTAGCCTTCGTAGCCCTATAATCCCCTGCAGTAAGAGTGAAAGTATGCTTCTTATGTGAGACAGCATCGACACAAAGGCTAGTTTCCGCGCAAACATGGTGAAAATCGACGAGGGACTTGGAATACTCCATGAAATAACAGACCTACGGAAGTCGACAGGGAATGCAGTGGGCGATAATTTAGGGGCCGTGCATCGCAAAGGGATCAAGACAGAACACACGTGCGCGAGGAGGGCAGCATCTTGGCGTCAATGCTGGTGTACCTGGTGGGAAGATCCCGTGCATATCTGTCAACGGCTTAGCGCGGACGAGGGCGGACGAGGCGGGAGGACCGCATCACTGCTGCCGTATCTAATCCCATGCAAATAACCCCCTTCCAAGCTTTCGATGCATCCCCCGCACTGGCAAATGCTTTTATTCGCGACTCGTATATTTTAACGTGCATTCCTTGCACTACCGGTCGCTGCATCTACTCTAACTGAGTACCCGTGGTATTCATCAAATGATTAGGTAGCTAATGCGCTGCATCCAAAGTCCGTCTGGCGATTTTTCTGTGGCTTTCAGGATGCGATCGAAAATGAAATGGACCCGAACGTGAATGCACGCGCGCGGCGCACACGAGCCGTGTTTGCTGTCAACCCCATGTTGATCACCCCGGCCGCCCACGACTCAGTAGTCAGACCGAAAGGAGCGTGCCGTAAAGTGATGTTTGGACCACCATAGCGTTGAGTGTTCAACAGTCTTGCTGGAAACAGGGCAATGTGGAGAAAATCGGAAAGGATTGCGTTTCAAGACCGGGTACATGCACCGAATCCGTCCATCACGATGGTCGTCATCCTTCACACTCGCTGCGGTTGCTGAGACCCACCCGATACGCTACCATACCGCTACTCTTGTCCGAGATGTGATCGCCTCTGGCGGTGGCCGCGCTTGTCTTTCGAAGGTACCTGATATTCCTTGAACATGGCGTTGCTGTCTAGTCTAATTACTACAGGAGTATTGCGCACCGAGGTATCACTGTGTGAGCCCTGCATCCTTCTCACTCACTCCTGAAACCAAGATCGCACGTGGTTCGTACCGCTTGCCTCTGATCAGTTCCTCGTAGCAATTGCAGGTATTGCTTCATTCAAGGCCATCACTCTCTTTGTTGTTACGCATCTCTACCACTCATTCATTGCTTTACTCATTAATTCTTTACATGTTCTACTGTCTTGAGTTCCTCTGCGTCAACGAGGTCTCATCATGTTCTTCTCTGCTATCTGGCTCCCTTTGCTCTCGAGCGCTGCTCAAGTCAGCGCGTTTCCCGCCCTCAAACCCGGAAACCTTGGGGATATCACCACCGAGAGATTTGATGGAGCCATCAAAGCGGTAGAGAAGTTGCAAAAAGACAAGTGCTTCATGATCGACATCAAAAAGCCCGTTGATATCAGTGGGCAGCACGCTTTCAAAGCTCCCCGAGATCGTGACCGACGCGGTCCATGCCCTGGGTTGAATGCGCTCGCCAACCATGGATACATATCTCGAACCGGTATCACCAGTTTTGCAGAGGTGGTAACTGCCATCAATCGAGGTGCGTACTTTACGTTGTCACGTATGAGCGACAATTGGAGCGTCTTCGAGAAGTGCGCTGCCGTAATATGAGCTAGGGACTATGCCTAGCAGCCCTGTTGTAGCCATAATTGTACGTTTTTCGTTCGAATTCTCACGAGGCAGTACATTGATGTCGACACCTAAATCTGGTCACATGCTGACGTTCGTTGGTGTCCAGTAATGGGTATGGGTTTGGAGCTATCTCTCATTCTTGGTGTCATGGGTACAGTCTGGACGGGAAATCCGCTTTCCTTGAACCCGGGTTTCTCTATCGGAGGCACTACTCAAGACGATGGCTCAAGCAACATCCTTGGCAACGTGTTGGGTCTTCTTGGTATGATACACTTCCCATTCTCCCATCACATACACATGCTCACAAATTGGCAGGCAAACCTCGTGGTCTGCGTGGTGCTCACAACTGGCTTGAATCCGATGCATCGCTTACACGCGACGATCTATATGTTACCGGAAATGCTTGGACGATGAACATGACGCTGTTCCGCGAACTCCATGACACCGCGGACGAGCACGGTGTTATAACCATGGACGCTTTAGCGGAGCAGGCCGCCGCGCGCTGGAAATATAGCATCGCACACAACCCTACGTTCTATTATGGGCCGGTGACCGGGATGATCAGTCGCAACGCTGGTATCCTGTTCCTCGGTCGTATCTTGTCCAATCATACCACGGAACACCCCGACGGTATCCTCACGCAGAACGTGCTGAAGAAGTTCTTCGCCGTTTATGAGAACGACCAGGGTCATATGGAGTACCGCGAAGGACATGAGACTATTCCAGAAAATTGGTATCGCAAGCCGGTTGAGTATGGCCTTGTTCCATTAAACCTGGACATCGTCGACTGGATTGGCAAGCAGCCTGAGCTGGGGAGGTGAGCAAGACTTCTTACCACTCCGACTGCAACGCTTGAATACTGATACTGGCAGCATCGGTGGCAACACTGGCACTGTCAACTCATTCGTCGGGCTCAACATGCAAGACATTACGGGCGGCGTAGTCAATGCACAATCGTTGCTCGAGGATAACAATCTTCTGTGCTTCGCGTTCCAGGTGATGAAGACCTTCCTACCGAACTCGCTTTCTCCGCTCTTTGCCACGCTTGAAGTTCCGATCAATCTGGTAGCGAACACCCTTAGCGTGCCGCTTCTGAGTCTCGCGTGTCCTGCTTGGGATGACATAGCCAAGGATGGAGAGCCGCTGTGGAACGTTATTCAGAAAGCATATGATGGCGCACGCAAAGCAGGGTCGAGCCTGTAAAAAGGGGAGCGACGGAGAGGATACCTAGATGTATATTTCTAGCGCGGCTGGTATCACTGCAGTGGACTACAATTATTATTGTAACGATAATACCCTTCCTGTAATCCATTTAAATTTCTTCAATCGCATGCAACTCTGGAGTACAATTGTAAACCAGACTACACATCGGAAAGTTCACTGTCTATACAATGCTCTTCCCATCTCCCTTTATCCTCTCCACATCCATCTCTAACGCGTGAAAAACATCGTCCCAGCACCGACCGCAAGCAATACAACAGCAAGAGCCACGAGCTCGAGTTTGCTGATCTCCTTGCCCACAGCAGCCTTCTTCTGGGCTTTCTTCCCGCCCTTCTTGCCGCACTTGCGGTTCTTCTTCTTCAGCTCGACCGCCTCGGTCGTGAACGCCAAGTCCTTGATGGTGTGATGCTTCTCGCCTGGCATCGGGGCGCTCACTTGGTGTTCCTCGTCATCGGTGATGTCGGTCGCCTGGGACGAAGCGGATGTTGACGTCTCGGTCGAAGTAGGCTCCTTCGATGACACCGATTCAGGTGTTGAAGGAGGCTGCATATCCTCAAGGATCTCTAGCTCCTCCATGTGCTCTAACTCCTGCACGATCTTGAGCTCCACAGGCGACTCGCTACCGAGTAGTATGATGTCGAGTTCAGCGCTCTCCGACGTCGGCGCAGCCTCCATGGTCACCTCAGGCTTGGTCGCGGGCTCTTCTACATCGGAAGCAGCTTGAGCGGTGGTTGCAGCCTGGCTATCCTCGGGTGAGGGCTCAGTCGCAGGTTCTTAGTCGGCAGACACAGCTTCAGCGATGGGTGCAGATGGCTTGGACGGCTTGTTGACCTTCTTCCCGCCCTTCTTGCCGCGCTTGTTGCGCTTCTTTTTTGAGGACTCGGTGGCCTCTGAAACAGCCTTTTGCTTGCTGTCCTGGGCGACAACAGGCTCGTGAGTCGCCTCAGGCTGCCTGCTGGTCTCCGAGCCGCTGCTTGACTTCTGCTTCTTCTTCTTGCCCTTTCATGCGCCGACAGTCTTCCAGCCGCCATTGGTCAAAGGGTCAGACAGCTTCTGCGCTGCCTCTTTCTCATCGGCTGGTACACCATCTCCATCGACAGAAGTGCCACTGGAGACTTCAGGAGCTCCGACGTGGTCCTCTCGCACAGATCCAGACTCAACAGTCTCGCAAGTTGCCTCAGGCTTCTCGATCACATCAACGCTAGTCTCCGACAAGATGCGCATCTGCTCGATGCTCTTGGTGATGTGCGTCTCCGTGGCGAAAATCTCGCGGGCCGCCGCAGCCTTCTTCGACGCTGGCCTCCGAGCCGCTCCCGGACTTCTTGTTCTTACGCGCGCCAACAATCTGCCAACCGTCTTCGTCAGTTAGAGTGTCGTGTTTTGTACCGCCGTTACGCGGCTTGGTAGCCATCTTCTTGTTCTGTGCAGCGTGGCGCTCCTGCACCTGCTCTTGCTCGCTCGCAGTGATGGCGATTAGCGGGCCGCCGCCGAGAGCGGCGTAGGGGTTAGTGGAAGCCATGCTGGGAATCTTGGTGTCAAGGTTGTGCTGGATGTATCAGCGAGGATTTGGTCGTGAAGGTTGAAGTGTTGTTGAGGTTGCGCAAAGTCGACAAGAGAGAGAGAGAAAGGGAGCGAGGTTTGCAAATGACTTGCGAACAGCAACAGTGAGTTAGGGTTGAGTAAACGAGCCTAACTTTCACCTCTGTAGTTCCATGGTTCGCCATGCAGCATGTACGCGCTAAGTAGATCTCAACCACATAAAATCACGTCACGTGAGCCTACAAAGTGGCAAAGGTCCTTGAATGGCTCAAGGAATGAAAGTGGAGGTGGAAGACGGACAATTACAAAAATTACCTCGAGAATGATCTAGTATCGATACGCCGCATACGCGCATGGAGCCGCAAGAAACATAAATGCCCAGCATTGCCATACCTTGACTGCGGCGCCATGACAAAAGCAGCACGCAATGTCGCGATCATCCTAGAGACCCAGGAAAATGAAGTACGCATCTTTCAATAGTTACGAGGATCTATGGTAGCAAAGGTATCTGTTCGACCCAGATTGGTATCGCCGAGCCCTCCTGTTGCTGTAGCTTCCTCGCGCCGCGTATCATCTTCATCGCTCTCGCAATAATCTGTGTTACGGTGAACTTGCGCAGCACACCGGTCTCGCCACAATGAGCCCTGAAGATCCTATGGAAGACTTCCGGTCCTAACCACCGAGTCAGTAACAGCATCATTTTTGCGACGCAACACAACCTACCTGCATAATCTTCTAGGCCTTCGAGCAAAGTCACCTCCTCCTCTTTTGACCATTTTGCCTTCCCAACCTCCTTCAAGAATGAGGACGGTGGTGGGTTGACCCGCTCCACGAAAACCTCCAAACGTCTCATTGGACTACCGTTTGAGTCATTTTCCTCGAAGTTTCGAAAGTCGATAATCCCTAGCTTTGGCAATCTCATGTTCAAGTCGGGTTCAGTTTCGAGACGCGTCATGTGCAGATCTTGCCAGCGTTTATATCTCTTGTTCATGATGCGCTTGGCCTCGAATTGCCTCGTATCCTCTTCAATCCGCTCTTCATTTGTGCGTCTCATGTGTTCAGCTTGTCGACGAAGTTCTTCTCTACTCTCGAGCTGGCTCAAGTGCCTGTGGTAGATGTTGTAGACTTCGCGAAGCGGGACAATGAAATGTTGTCCGACGTCGCCGATCATCCTGTCGCCCTGATAACGCTGGATAGTCTTGACTTTCCAGCTCTTAATCGTCTGTTTGAGGTCCAGAATGTCGCGCATGAGTGGTGTAATGATGCGCATATACCTTGACGAATTCATAAAGTTTTCGTCCATGTCCCTCAAACCCTCGTACAATGATTGTAGAACTATAGCGAGCGAGCGGAAGACGTAGCCGAACATGTCCTTTTTAAGCGCCTTGCGAACTTTCTCTCCATCCTTGCCAAGTTCTCCGACTTGCTTCAAGACTTCCCGTACATCTTCAATGTTGTCAGCAACCTCCTCGATAGCCACGTCATTAGTATCGAGATGAGACGAGGTATTGACGCAGACGCGGTTGATGGCTGTACCGAGCTCAGTCTGGCAAGCGCCTTCTCTGTCATCGCGATCGAGAAATTCAAAGACACGCTCCATAGTACCTAACGGATACTTCGCTGTCGAAGGCTCTCCATCACCGTCTTCATCACCTTCAGATTCATGTCGTGGTGAGCTTACAGGCTTGGCACCGTGTGTGGACTTTGGCCGTCCTTTGAATGGTGCCACTGTTTCCTTTCCGCTTTTGGCACTGTGTTGTTTTCGTATCCCATTCGTTGACTGTGTTGGCTCTGCTTCTTCGATGGAATCGGTGACTAGTTCTTGCGGATGCTTGCGAGTCGTGCTAGCAGCTACACCTGCGCTGCCACTCCTTCGCGCAGGAATCTGTACTTGAGGGTTGGAGTTGACGGTCGATTTCTTGGGTCTTTCTCTCTTGAGCGCAGCTAGGCTCGAAACCTCTTCAGCTTCCTGGCTGGGGCTTGTATGCTTCTGTCCACGCCTCGCCTTTGTGGCTCTAACATGAGAGTCGAGGTCTTCTATCGACTTGCGCTTGGCGCTTGCCCGTGACGAACTGTCGTTGTCGACTGACTTCCGAGCTGTTGACCTTGTTGCTCTTGCAGTTGCGGGTAGCTGGGACCGCCGTTGCCGCCGGTTCTCAGCTTCAAGTAGCTCGTGATCTTGGGCCAGCTCAACTGTGGCGTGCTTCAAGCACCGGCCTTTTCCACCTGTTTCAGGCTTTGGGCGTTGACATTGTTCATAACCCTTACCTTCCTTGTACGTAACAGCTGAACATCTCGTATAGCGTTCGTTTGGGATCTGCACGTCGCCAGGATCGGACTCGCTCTCGCCGGGCTCATCGTCGTTATCGGCTCTATTCAGAGCTGAATGAAGCTGTGGCGGAAAGGAGCGTACTGGAGAATCCTGCTGTGAAGGCTGTTGTTGGTCGCCATCATCTCCCTCTTCTTGCTGGCTCGGCTCAGGCAAGTCCGACGACGGCACAACAGCATCACTATGCACCGCCGACGTCGGTGCTACCTTGTTCTTCTTCAAGATCTTCAGCGGCTTCTGATTCACTATCTCAGGCAACGTGAAAAGTCCCTTCTCAGGACTGCCCTCTGGTACCTCCCAGTCAGAGTTGCCGAAACGCCTGAGTGGTTTGCGCGGCTCCGTGAATCGGCCTGCCTTGGGGAGCTTGCCGTTACCAGTCTTCGGAGCTCTTCGCGGAGGGCTACTGTGACGGAAATTGTTGCGTGCGGCGTTGAGGAAGTTTGCGCCATGGACCGCGGCCCGCGCCGGTGGGCTGGACGTCATGGGCGCGATTGTTCGTGGTGCGTTTGGGGTCCTCGAGGCGGACGCGCCGTCTTCGAAGAGCAGCTGCTGCGTTGCGGCATCGAGGTCTGTAGTGGTATGGGACGAGGGTGGCGGAGGAGAAAGATCGTGAATTATTACTATGGAAGCATTAGTGTTGTTAACAAATAGCTGGGTTGGTCACTCACAGCCTTTGCGTGCAGCCTTGCTCAACCGCGCCATCGTGCGAAAGTGGATGACGGTCGCGATTGTCACCCGCACTGACCGAGGCTGTCGGGGGTGAACGTGTGGGACACAATTCGGGAGGCTGGCAGGGCTGAAGCCTGATGGACGGCAAGCGCGACTCGACGACGCGCTATCACATGTTCAATCCCCACCACTACAACACCACCACCACATATCATGGCATCTCAAAATGTAGCGTCTGCAGTACCCACGCTGAGGACGCTGGACCCGAACGAAGGCAGCAGTTTTGTAGTACCGGCAAAACGCATCAACGATGGCGACGACGTCTCTTTCTTCCTTGCCAGCAAGGCGTATGCGGATATCATGACTTTCATTTTTCAGCTCAACACAGCTATGCTACCAAGAAGAAGAAGGGACGAGAAGACAGGCGCAGTGACAGCGAAGGAGTGGACGCTCAACGACGCCGAAGTACCATGCCCACCAGTCGCCCAAAAGCTCGCCAAGCTTCTCGAGACACTCACAGCCATCATCGACGAAGCACCACCCGACCCCGGACCCCGTCGATTCGGAAACGTGAGCTTCAGGACATGGTACGACTTGGTTCGGGAGCGCGTACCAGCCCTTCTCGACGAGTACCTACCGCAACAAGTCCTCGCATTCAAGTCAACCTCCGACGTCTCAGCAAAAGCAGAACTAGAAGCCTACCTCACCGGCAGCTTCGGCAGTTCGCAACGTCTCGACTACGGCACAGGCCACGAGCTCAGCTTTCTCGCCTTCCTCGGCTGCTTATGGAAGCTCGGCGCCTTCCCCACTTCGCGAGACGGAGACATTGAACGCGCACTAGTCTTGGGTGTCATTGAGCCCTACCTAGCCCTAATCCGCCGTCTGATACTCACATATACCCTGGAACCTGCCGGCTCACACGGCGTATGGGGCTTAGACGACCACGCCTTCCTCCCTTACATCTTTGGCAGCGCACAGTTCTCACCCGCCATCACCTGCCCCGCAGACGTCGCCGCAGAAGGCTCACTACCAGACGCACCTCACCCAGGAGACGTCGCCAAGCTGCCATCCGTTACACGCGAGAGAGGGCGAAACATGTACTTCAGCGCCATCGGCTTCATCTACGACGTCAAGAAAGGACCCTTCTGGGAGCACAGCCCCATCCTCTACGACATCTCCGGCGTGAAAGCCGGCTGGGCCAAGATCAACAAGGGCATGATCAAAATGTACAACGCTGAAGTCCTCTCCAAGTTTCCTGTTGTTCAGCACTTCCCCTTTGGAAGCCTGCTCGCGTGGGAAAAGGATCCGAATGCGAAAAGCATACATACTAGTGTGCACACGTCCAGTCAGCCAAAGTCTTCGACTGTGCCCAGCTCGACGAGCTCGACGTCGGCGTATTCGTCGCCGCGGCCGCAGCCTCAGCAGCAATTGCGGGATCACATGGCTGCAACTCCAGCGTTGCGCGATCCACTCGCTGGACCAGCAACGACTGCAGCGCCTTGGGCGAGACCTGCTACGTCAGCTCAACCCCCATTACGCGATCCGCTTGCAGGCTCTGCAACAACCACAGCTCCATGGGCGAAACCTGGTATGCCAGCACGTCCGGCTGCGGGGTCCAATGTACCGAGCGGTCCTAATCAGCCCACACAAGCGCCGTGGGCGAGCAGGACACATGCGCCACCGCCGCCCGGAGGAGGAACGCAGGCGCCGTGGGCGGATAAAAAGGCATGAGACTTTAGATAGATGACCATATTCGACAAAGTCGAGACAGCATACATAGCGTTGACATGAATATATCCATGACCTTTTCGCCCTCGGAGCAGCCTCAACTACCTACTATCAAGCCACATTCTCCATAACCCCCGCGCCCACTGTCCTCCCCCTCTCCCTCACTACAACCCTCATTCCCTCCTCAATCGGCAACTCCCTCTCCAGCACCACCACCACCCTTGCCACTTCCCCGGGTTTAACAATGCGCGGTCGTTTCTTGACCACCTCGCCCGTGAACTTGTTAAGCCTTGCGCTCAATGTCCGTATGCTCCCAGGGCTATTCAGCGTGCTGCGAAACACCTCAACCGGACACGGCAAGACGTGCTCGAACGCTAGTAACTTGCTGCTAAACGCTTTGACTAATTTGACAGGCGCGCTTGGTGGGCATACAATGTCGCCCTGGCGTAAGTGAACGGGATCGATGTCTGCGAGGTGCAGGGTAGGCATCTGGCCCGCAACGGCCCAGTCGACCACCTGATCCTGGACTTCGATAGCCTTGACGACCGCAGTCTCGTTAGCTGGAAGTGCGAGGATGACGTCGCCGACCTGAACAGTGCCGGAGTCGATACGCCCCGCGATACTTAGTGGGCTGCGCATGTCGCCACGGAACACGTCGGCGACAGAGAGGCGAAGGGCTTTGGTCATGTTGCGTGGTGGTAGATCGATGCGTTCGAGGGCTTCTAAGAGCGTAGGGCCGGTGTACCAGTCTGCGGCATGGTGGTCGAGTGGCTTGACTACATTATCGCCTGTGAGGCCAGCCAGTGGTATGAAACTTATGCGCTTCTCTGAGAAACTAGCTTCGGTGAGGAACGCAGTCATGCGCTTTGCTATCTCGTCGAAACGCGATTTGGACCATGCTATCGTGTCCATTTTGTTGACGGCGACGATGATGTGCTGCATACCCATACTACGTGCGATGAGGATGTGTTCTTTGGTCTGGCCTTTGAGGCCCGCTTCGAAGCTATTCGTGCTGGCGTCGATGACGAGGACGGGAAAGTCGGCTTGCGAGGAGCCGGAAATCATGTTGGGTATAAAGTCTTTGTGGCCGGGTGCGTCGAGGATCGTGAAGCGTGTGAGGTCTGTTTCGAAGTAGTTGGTTGCGATGTCGACGGTAACGCCGCGACTCCGCTCTTCGCTGGTCTCGTCCATGACCCAGGCGAGGGCGAAGGAGGATTTGCCGATGGTCTCGGCTTCTTTTCGGAGCTTGTCGATGGAGCGTTGGTCGATGACTTTCAGATCGTACAGTAAGCGGCCCATCAGCGTGCTCTTTCCGTGGTCGACGTGTCCTGGGTATGTTAGGCGTGGCTTTACAGGCACAGATGAGAGTCTAGAAGAAAGCACATATGAAAAATGGTCAGACATACCAACAACAACAAAATTGGCCATGCGCTTCGTGCCACTCTTTTCAAACTCGGCTATTACATTCAAGTTTTTGCTCTTGACGCGAGGCTCGTCTACGGACAAGCTCCCGACCGAGTCGGCCAGCTTGTCGCCATTGGCAGCGGGCTTCTTCTTCTTGGGTGTAGTCCCTGTATGATTTAGATATATACTGTGCATCGGGCAACGCAACGTCATGTGTATGTGGAGTCAGCGTCTGCCACCACCCGCACCCTTGGCCTGTGCTGCACGCACGATGTCGTCCGGGCTGGGCTTGCTGAAGGCATCGGCGCTGTCGGAGTCCTTGTTGCCAGCGTACGGCGCAGGAAATGCTAACATGGTAGGCGGTGACGGCGTGGCTACGGCGCCGCAGAGAGTGGAGGCGAATATAGAGGCAGTTGCGCGCTCGGCGGGAAGCTCGACGACGACGGCTGGCTGAGGGGCGTCCGGCTCATGTTCTGGCTCTTCGTTGGTGGCCTCGGGCTGCGGAGACGGCGAGCGCTTTCGCATGGGGTATCTCGGTTTGGACTGCCCGCTGGGTGCGCTGGGCTTGTTGCCAGCCTTGACTGAGAGCTTGTCGAGCATGGCGACGGCAGCATCCGCGTCGCCATTCGCGCCTGCTTTGGACGCCGCCTCAGCCTCCTCACGCTCCCTTCGACGTTTGGCGGCCAGCGCTGCCAGTTTCGACGAGCCGCCCAGCAGCCCGCCTCTGTAGCGCGGCGGCTCGACGGTGATGACGCCCCTCCGATGCTCGGGCACATTTCCCCACGGCACGTCCCAGAAGAAGTCATCTGTAGCGCGGGTTGGCATCGAGTGTGGCGGCAGCGGTAGGCAAGGGTGCGAAGTGACGACACTGTGCTGCGTGTGAGTGCGAGTGTGCTTACCTGTAGGTACCGGCGCCTTCTCTGTTGCCGCGCTCGCTGCCTGGTCGAACTTGGACACGGCCTTCTCCTTCTTGGGCGTTGCCTCGTGTGGTGTTTGCACGCCGCCGAGCCTGTTCTTCAGATACGTGACCACCTTGCCCACGTCGTAGTAGTAGTGCCACAGCGATTCTTGTATCTGTGCGTCGCTCACGCCCGCCTCGAACTCGCCCAGCGCTTCCCGTACGCGTATTGTGCCCACGCGCATCTGCTCCTTGTCGTCCTCGGTCATTCCGTCGCTCGCCGCTTCCTCCTCCTCCTCCTCGTAGTAATCGTCGTCATCGTACTCGTCGTCCTCGTAGCCGACGTTTTTGGCGCGTGAGAAGCCACTTTTCGGAGGCATCGTGCGGTGACGTCGGTTGTTGTATGAGATTGTTGGTGGATGTGGGCGTGTTCGAGGCGCATGTCATTGTTGGTGGGGCAATCATTGACGTGTAGTGCGGCTGCAACTACCCCACTGGCACTAACAACGCGAAGCACCAGTCGTCATTGCAGCCAGCATTTGCACATTTCACTGATCATACATTGTGGCGTCTGCAACTTGAAAAACGACTTGATTGCTACACCAGACGCTCGCTCTCGCTCCGGACAAACGCAATGGGGTATAGTATTAGTGTGATGAAAAGCAGAAATGCATCAAATATAGCACGCCCTTCCTCTCCGCAAGGCCCAACGTTCCAAGACTCATACCGCCGCTCTTTCGCCACAGAATCTCAACCTACGAATCGAACCATCTACACACCCCTCTGCCTTTCAAGCAGCTGGTGGTGCCGTGGTGGTCGTCGCAGCTGGGGCAGCAGATGCGGCTGGGGCTGGAGTAGGCGCGACGTCCTCCTTCTTTTGCTCAGGGCTGAAGGGGTCGTCGTTGAGCGGCCCGGAGGTCGCGGACATACCAGCAGCTGGCTTCGAGTTGGGTATCTCAGGCATGTTGAGTTCCGGCTTAGGAGGAGCTGGCGTCTCAGTAGCCGTTGTATCGACCGGCTTGGTCTCGGCCTCCTTTGGGACCTCGGGCGTGGAGGTTTGAGCTGAGGCAGCATTCGGCGGCGCGGGTGCAATAGCGCCGGCGGGCTCGGGAGCTGGAAAGCAAGAAGTGTTAGTCTATGGGAATCTCTAGTGTAAGAAGAAGAAGAAGAAGAAGAGGAAGAGGAAGAAGCGGAACTCCGGGAGAAAGAGAAGAAAATGCGTGTCAGCGCGTGTCCCACAAGAGTGCTGGGGAGAGCAGGTCAAGGACACATTAGTCGCTGTGCAAGGCCTTGTGGCGCCATCGAGAGCTTCCACCGCCATCATCTTCGGCGAGCTCTGCATGCGAAATTGATGGAGAAGTCGACGTACTCTGCGTTGCTTTCTTGACTTCTGCAAGCGCTGCAACTTCATCCTTGTTGGCCTCACCCTGCGCAGTCGCGGGCACGGGCGGCGGGACGACAGCGGACTCTGGCTTCGCAGGCGCCGGGTTCGATGTAACTGGCGTGGGCTCGCTCTTCACGGGCTCGGGTACGCTGGCTGGCGCAGGTGCTGCAGGAGTCGTTTCGGTAGGTTTAGTGGCCTGTGAGCTCGAGGGCGTATCGGCGGTCGCGGTTGGCGTGGGCTCCTCCTTCTTGGACTTCTTCTTGAAGAGGCCCTTGAACGCCTTCTTCATCTGCTCCATCGCGTCAGGCGCTAAGTCTTATGTCAGCTGTGTTGATTTCCAATGAGTAGAGTAGTAGTGCTCGTCATGCAGCCACACAAACCTGGCGGCGGTGGTGTTTGTCAAGACATCGCATGCGATGCAGTGAAGCTGTTCGGCTAGGTGGAGATAACGGTAAAGGGTTACTACTTACGAACTCCAGGCATGATGAATGCGACTTGGGCAGACCTGAGGTTGGTAGCGGAATAGAGTATCGGAAATGTGTAGTAACGGAATAAGGAAGGAACGGCGAGGCAGAAGGAAGGTGCAGTCGAGTGACTTGAGAGCGTTGGGTTGGTGTTTAGCGTTGCTGGGGAAAGGGTCTCTGCTTGATCTGGCTCGAGGGAAGCTTAGCTAATTGCGTTCCAGACTGACGTGCCCCACACTCGCCGTTCGCGCCATTCACCATCTAATTAGCGCTGCGTTTCACTTTGACACCTCAAACCAGTGACTGTGAATGTGCTCAGTGATTACCGACGGTATTTCACCCTAAACGAATTCGCATCGTCTTCTTGATTCCAATTTCTCCTTGGTGCCAGCCTCGTAGCACGGGCTTGTAATACGCGTCTTGAGCTGAGTCTCACCAGCGTGCTAACTCGAAGTGGACGGTCTTCAGGCGGTCTGATTGCTCTCAGCCACGGCCAGCCCCTGAGAGAATTTCACCCGCTTGACTGGGTACACGGCGCCAACGGCTTTACACAGCATCGTTTGACAAGCGTTATCTACGCATTTAGCAACATGTTGGGCGAGCTACCGTTCTACACTATGCGTACTTTCTGTGTAGACCCGAAGACCATCGAACAACATATCAGAAATCAAAGTCCTCAAACAACACCTTCTTCCCAACCAGCCATGACTGCACCTCCTTCCTGAATCCCTTGCCAGCACAAAGATAAAATGTCTCCGCCTCCATCAGTTCCATATCTGCCTTCGTCAGCCTCCTCATCTCAATCTTAACGCCCTCCGCCTTCAATTTCTCCATCTTCTCATCTATCCCTTGCCCGCCCGTAAAGAATATTTCCGTGACACCCTTCAACCCCGAATACCGCTCCATCGTATCAATAACCAAGCCCACATCCGTCGCCCTGACCGCCCACAATAACTTGAACCTTCCCTCCTGCAAATCCAAAGTATCTACCTGCCCGAGCAGCGGCGTGATGCCCACCCCACCAGTCACAAACGGCGTCACGCCCTCACCATTCTGCTTGATCTCGAAATCACCCCCAATTCCCAGTATCGGGACTTCAAAGCCCGCGCGCTCATTCTGGCGAAATAAAAACTTCGTCACGGCGCCAACATTCCGTATGGTGATTTCAAATTCCGTGTCCTTCCCCTTCGGCGCCGAAGAAATAGTGAATGTGCGCACGAAATCGTCATTCAGGGACATGGGGTCATCATCCCGCATGTGCTCGTATCCAACATCCAAGTGCTCTTTGAAGTCGAGCGCGATCCACTGGCCAGGTGCGTAAGTGATACCCTCGGGCACGCTGAACGTGAAGCGCGCTATCGATGGACTGAGCAGCGTTTTGCGCGTGAGCTGTGCGGTGAGTGTAGTGCCGGAATTAAGGCTGGACCTGATGTTTCCTTCAGTGGCGAGAGGTCGAACGCGTGGGTTATAAGGTGATGGGATCTTTGGTACACCGCGGAAGGACAAACCTTGCTTGACGTATCGCGCTTCAGAAATCTCGATCTTGACGGCTAGGTTGCTGCCCGGTAGCAATTTCTCTGCTTCCGCGCCGACGAGTATCTCAGTCGTGCCAGTGATATACAACACGTCGCCGGTACCGTAGTCTGGGAACGTGATGCCGATCTTTGGGTTGATTTGAAGGTTTCCGAGAGATTGGTACAGTCTGTTGCCGCTGAATTCCGGGTACGCGATGCAGGTGGATGATATAACCCGAACGAAGCCCCCTGCACCGCCGCGGTGGTTGACGTCCATGTCGATGGGTGTGCTGGTGGATAGGAAGAACATGTCGGCCCGTTGGGTCAGCGTCTTTCCTTCGTCTGACAGGGACGATCCACTGGAGACGAGTTCAGCTTTCACGAGAGCTGGTCGGATTTCGTACTGGTTGAGGTACTTTGGACAATTTCCCAATGATTCCTCGATCTTCGTGACGAGCTGAATCTGGCTTTGCTTCTGTGGCTCAGCACCGTCTTCGAACTCGACGTTGACTTCCTTCACAGTTCCAGCCACCATCCTGCCGCCTATCTTGACCCTCTTGCGCGTCATGAGATCAATGGCGAGCCCTGCAAGCATTTTCCCACCATCTTTTGGTTGCGACATCTCTCCATCTTTGGCGTCGCCAACGAGTGCTTGGACCACAGGGTCGTTCTCGCTGTCCACCAAGGTGCGTGTGCCGACGAAGCCTCCACCGAGGGGCTCAGAGAAGCCAGGAGAACCACCAAAGAGCGTAACCCAAGGTCGTTCGTGATTGTCGAGTGTCCCAAGCGCGAGTAAAGAACCTTTCTGAAGCATAAATGATGCTTGAGGCGTGAGCACTGTAGAGGTAGGATTATCTTGGTCTGGGACACGAAGAAGTCTGTGCATCCTCTCTTCGCCCGCATTCCAGGGCATCGCCATTAAGAAAGCCATGTTGGTATTGTGTTGGCTTGATTGTAGTCGGCCTTGTGGTTCTTGTACTGTTACCTTCCTCGCTCTTGCTTTATGCTACGCTCAAACCGCGAGTGCCACCTCCCGTCGTCGAGATCCGCACTGTGGATTAGCAATCTGATGCCGCTCAACGCTCGAATATTCAATTCAAGCCTTTGTTACAGTCAATCGGCAGCAGAACGTAGCCGAAGGTAGCTTGCCATGTCACCGAATGCCGCTGTCAGCGCCGCTGCCCGTCGGCATTAGCGCGTTGACGACATCGTCTAGTCGGCCGCGGATCGCGGTGAGATGTACTGTCAGCATAGAAGAAGGAGCTGTCTCGCGCCGTGCCGCTTGTCCGAATATGTGCAATGCTTGTTCAGGTTGACGTGACAGACACGGTTGTCGTTCCCGCTCCCATCTTGGTGGGGACGTTCGCTGGGCAGGGTTTGTGGAGAAGCGGGGAACTATTGGTGTGGTGCACATCAACCCACACCTCCTGCGACCGGATCTTGGTTTCACGGCTTTATATTCTTAGTTTGTGATGTCTCTCGTGTGCAGAGGTATGTCTGTCGTACTTTGCTGTGTGTTGTGCGACGCACTCGATAGCTATCGGGGCCAAGGGTCGAGGCGCTGAGCCAGCTGAAGCCCCTTGCGCGGCGGTCGCACTTCGAGCAAGAGCTCTCTTCAACCCTCTACACTCTGACCACTCGCGCACTCTCTGACCATGGCTTTCCGCCGAGATCGTGTGCGTCCGACGCACTATCCCAAGCTGCCATTTCACGGCATCCGAAGCGCGCAACTCCTCTCGTCAATCATTGTATCCTCGATCATGTTCTACTTTCTCGGCGAGCTTGCGAGGGACAGCTTTAGACTTCCTTGGACATTCATTCTTGTATGAGATGCCATTCAAGTACCTGCTCAGATCACATTTAACGCGACTCCAGCTCCTAGCCGTATCCATCCTCACAATCGTGTCACTCACCACCACAATCGTCCTACACTGTTTCTACGGCCTGAACCCGATCCTAAACACTCTCCTGAACGCTGCTCTTACACTGCTGTGGGCCGTGTCTTTCTCGTTGCTGAGCTGGTGGACCTCAGGTACACTCTCGCACGTCTGCGACAAGGACAACTGGGAGAACGACGTTGGAGTCTCTGTGTGCAGGCTATACAAGGCCTTGTTCACTTTCAGCCTATTGGGACTATTCTCGACGATCATGGCACTTGTTCTGGACGTACATGTCCAGCGACAAGCAGTGGCTCGTGGCCGATTCCAGCAGATTGGCTTGGTATCTGCCGACGCGAAAACCGGGCAAACGGTCGACGGCCAGAGGTCGAGTTCAAATTCAAGTGCAGCAAAGCAAACAAGGGGCGGAGAGGGATATGCAGTGCCGGACGAGCAGTTTGCGTATGGTGATGATACAACGTACCAGGGTGCCGCTAGACAGCTTGGACATAAAAGCGTGGAACAGAGATTGCAAAATTCAGTCCATTTCTCTGGTTAATACACGCTTCGACATGCAAGGTTCCAAAAAATCCATTAATATCGTTTTATCACGTCTTTTCGCTTTGATGCAAGGTTACAAGCAGAGCAACACTAAATGCTAGTAGTGGGAAAGGTGAACGTCCTAGCTCGCTTTGTGAGGCCTTGTATGGATGCGACGTCACTACTCGCATAGCCAGTTTGAGTCCGAAGAGCGGGAGGACGCGGTGGTCGATAGCGGCTTGGTGGGCCATTATAGGATTGCGTCCGGGGTGGAAGCGTTCGTTGTGTACGAGTGCCCGCTGCGCTCGCGTAGGCGTCATGCCCACCTGCAGCGATGGTGGACGCTTCTCGGCCATCTGCAAATTCCGGCACAGAGATGACGGGGTATAGTGGTCGATCCTGAAAGAATGCGCTGGGTTTGATTTCCGGAACATACTCTTGATGTCCTGCGACAGTATCATCCTCACGCACTTCAGCGACTGTTGTAATGGTGCTTTCGTGCGAACGTCGCGGACTCGGCGACGTTGGAGTTGGCTGAGTGCTTTGCATCGTGATTTCTCCACGAACACCCGTCTTTTGCTGCCCAAAATCTTGAGTCGAGATTCCATTACTCGTAATCGTGCTGGCTGAAGTGGACCCGTCCGTTGTTTTCCGTTGCGTGCCTTCTCTTGCAGACTGTTTGGCAATGATCTTTCCTTTCTCTGGATCGTGATCTTGGCGATGCGGAGTCTTCCCACCAGTCAGCCCACGCCAGCTCATCGATGAAGACGATCGAGAGAAGATGGCGGGGCGGCGTTTTGCAGGAGGAACGGTGAGCGCTTCGGTTTTACTGTCTAGCATTGCTTTCAGGCCCTGCTGGCGTGTGCTCAACGTTTCGCGCTGCCCCTTCCAGTACTCGGCCTCTTTTTCGTCGATGTCTCCAGGGAAATACGTTTTGAGTAATAACAAGCCTAGTCCAGCATAGCTTTCTTCTGCGAGCTTCAGTACACCCATTGTTGATAGAGCCGCATCTTTTTTCGAGAGCCCAATCTCAACACATGCATACCCTTTGACATTTCGCGGCTCGTCGGCTGGTTTGGCCTCATCAGTGACTTCTTGGTCGTCGGTTTCTTTGGTGTCGTCGGTTGCTTTGACATTGTCGATTGATTTGGCGTCATTGATGGCTTCCCGGTCATCGAACGTTTTCAGAGGAACCCCACTTGCCCGGGGGCTTCTGTTGTGGTTGGCAACAAAGATGTTGTGTATTGTGCCCAGGCTACCGACACCCAGAAGATACCAAGCATCCTGCTTCAATCCAGCTACAGTGATCAGGAGGAAGACCCAGAGTAAGGCCAGAATGAATACCGCTATTCGTGTGCTATGGGTGGTTGCAGGATATGCAACAGCGAGGTCCTCTAGATTAACGCTATTGCCAGACTTCTTATTCGGGTTCTTTGAGTTGGTGAAGTGGCCGCCATTTTGTATAACAAAAACGTGTGGGTGACCATTACCTCGCGTAAGCACATACGTCTCCTTAGAATTGGTCCTGCAGTTGAACTTTTCCTTGCGCCACTGTGGGAGAGAGCTCGTCAATGTAGCTAGCAAAGAGCCGGCTGCGGTCACCATGAGAACAGTCCAGTTTCTCCGAGGAGCAATGACAGGGCCCATTGCGAGTAGTAGCTGCGCAGGCATAAAGAACAAGAAGCTCCACCAGCACTTGTCCCCTCTGGGGTTTGCGGGGATGCCGGCTGTTGTCAATATTCTGATGACTGGCCGTCTGTGATCTTCTGGAAGCTCGAAATGAAGTTCGAGATCGCGCAAGAGGCGACCAATGACCCAGGACTCGTTCTGGCGGTAATTTCCTGTCTTCAAATTGATTACGCGACAAGGAATGTCGGGCAAGGGCATCAGGGTTCCGTCTCCCAGAGCTGAGCTGACAGCCATGAAAGCATACGACACCCAACCAAAGCTGAAAGCTGTTGGTGTCACAGTCCAACGTCCCACGAGTTGTGCGATGGCTTTTTGGACTATGTCGCCTCCGATGAGTAACAGGATAGAGAGTACTTCTGAAGGATTGTCATACTGCTGCAGCAGCCAGTTCGCGGGCTTGGAGGAGCTCGAAGTCGTGGTAGAATTGTCGTTGGCTGCACGCGACTGCATGAGCTCAACTGAATGACCGTAGCTGTGTAAAGACGCGGCTGAGCCACAGCTGTAAGCTAGGAGTAATAGGACGATGGCACGCGCCATGGGTAGTGAAAACGTCTGGGAGAGCTGTCGAGGGAGCTACAGGAAAAGGAAGGAAAACATAGATACCAGGCTATGAGACATCTATATGCGCTCTTCGGGGGCTTGAGTCTCGATGCATACCCGCTCCTCGCATGGTTTGCGGATCATGCAGCTAGCGACGAGGGCTGAAGAAAAAGAAAAGTTGAAATTTGCTTGCGACATGCGACATGCCTCGAAAGCGTTGATACAAACGGAACGCAGGGAGTCCGAAAATGAATATCAGTACCCCAAACTGTGTGTTTTCTTACCTGGAAGCTTGCGCTCTTGTGGCAAGAGGTGAGGTGTTGGTGGTCTTCGGGCGCCAGCTGGGTGGTAGCGGGCAGTGCATGCTGGCGCAGGCGGCTGAGGCGCTCATTTTCTTCTCTTCACGCCTCAATGAGACGCCTTTATTATCGTGCACATCGGCAACAAGTGGACGCGAGGGAGGGAAAATCTGTGCAAGCTCTTCTCGACAAAATCTCGAGTCGTCCCCATGTTATTAGTCGCTGTCCGTGCACGCTGCCCTTGGAACTCGGATGGACTACCTACCTCTTGTCACCGTCGAGCCTGCCCATATTCCCATCAAAGTACCCTACTTGGACGACGGTAGCAAGCAAGCCGGTACGACTGATATTGAAGGCAACAATGGCGAGAATGTGGAGCCTGGGTTTACCATGGGGACAGCCGTAGCAGACATGTCAACCTTTCTTCAGCAGAAGTTTTTCTTCGAACTACTTCGCGACACATTAGGCAGATACGTCGACTACCGGGAAGAGAAACTTGGAAAGCAGCCGCAGGGGGCATTCGAGTTGCTTACTGCGGCGCCATTACCCACCATATTGAAGAAATGGAAAATCAGGAGATCGCTAGGCGAAGGGTGGTCAACCGACGAGGAAAAGATGGAAAGACGTCTACGAAACACGAGGTCCCAGATACAACATGTGGCAAATGCACACATGCGAAACAAGTCTTACCCCCTTCAAGATATAAGTCAGGATTCTCTGACGCCAGTCATATTATCTATCCAAGCTCTACTCGAGACGCTATGGGACGCACAGTTCCCTCCAGAGACCCGCTGTCGACATAAGGGAAATGATTGGCGCTGTCCTCCGATGTGGTTCGAAAACGGTTTCGTGGGCCAATTGCTGGCCAAAGCTGGCTGGCAGCCCGGCGAAATAGAGACGATGCCAAAAGACATGCGCTATCGATACTACCTCAGCTTTTTCAGACAGCGACCAGCTCGAGCGCTGCGACGCGCTTCATCAGCAATAAGAGTCACCGACAAAGAACGATACGCGACCAGACACGTTCAAGGCAATTGCCACTGCGAATCGTTGAGCACAGTGTTGCCACGCGATTGTCAGGCTGGAGATTCGTTCCATCTTGTCACACTTTCACATGGTGCAGATAGAGTACAGCTACAAACGCATCGGGTACCACTGCTCGCGGAGGAACGTGTGCGGTTTGTGGCCTTCTCTCACGTACGATCCGACGGCTTAGGATCCAGCACTGCCAATTCTCTTCCAATTTGTCAGATTGCACTACTACAGGAGTTGAGCAACAAGTTGTTATCTGAGGCAAACCGACCGGTACCATTCTACATCGACACGTTGTGTGTTCCTCTTACTGGGAGAGCCAAGCGTATTGCTCTTAGGAACATGAGAGCACTCTTTGGATTTGCAGAAAAGGTCCTAGTTTTGGACTCCGACCTTGGCCGTACGCGATCAGGATTACCACAGGAAGACCTTACACGAATGCGCATATCTGTGTGGATGAAGCGCTTATGGACTGTACAAGAGTGCGCTGTATCGCAAGACGTATACTTCCGCTTCAAAGACAGACAGCTCTCTCTAGATGAGCTCCTGCAAGCCTATGACACTGGTACAGAGTTTCCCCTCCTACGGACGCAGAGCTCCAAAGACCGCAACTTAGACGCAACCAACGTTTGGGACTTCAACCAATTACTCAAGGCTCTTGCGCTTCTTAGCGACGACATGCAGCTCGCTGAGTCAGTAGCGCATGAAGTAGTCACGGATGAGGAGAAAGCCAGCATTCGCTTTCTGCGCGGGAATTACGACAAATGGAAGCTACGAAGGATACTTCGCATAGGCCACTTGGCACTACCTCGAATGCGATACTTCTCAGAACCCCATGAGTCATCGGAATTCCAAGCGGTCGTCACGACTGTGTTGGCGGAGTATAGCTCGAAAACCCTACATTCAGCAGAAAGGAGGACAACCGACAAGGTTGACCCGGTCGGCCTATTCGCCAAGCTCAAGAGAATTCAGGCTATCAGATTTGTTTCGGACACAGAAGCATTGCTGTGCCCTCCCATTCTATAGACTCCCCATAGACTAGCTAGTCGACTACCTGCACTAAGGCTCTGTTGGAGTCAGATCGACTTGAATATCAAAACGCCGCCCAATGTGGCAACTGCGTGCCGGGTATCGTGAATGCAAAAAACTAAAAGACATCGTCCATATTGACATCCGTCCCACCTGCTGCAACGGAGGCAGCTTTCTGAGTCGCTATGCCGGCGTCCAGTGAAGGATTATTTCGGGCGCTCAGCTCGTCATCGAGGAACACACAGAAGCCGCCGAATGCTTCTCGCAGCGAACGATCGTAGAAGTCCTTCATATCGTAGCCACCCACAGTATGAACGGTGTCATTTTTCTGTGCCGTGAGCCAGTCCACCTCGTAGTCGTCTTGTAAGGTATAGTACTGCGGTGCGATACTCCAGCCGCCGAACGGATCGAAGGGTGCTTCTGGCGGCGGAGTAATACGCTTCCTGAGCCCGTGGAACTTGAAGCCCACATCTTCGTTCATCTCATTCGCCGTCTGTTGTGCTGTGCTGACCGTGGGTACGTTCTTGCGTTGTTGAGTGGCGCCCTTGCGGTGGTCCGTAGCCGCCGCCTGCTCCATCTCGCGTCTCCGGGCGTTGGGGTTTGCCGCTGCCTTCCGGTGTTCATCCCATCGCCGCAATTTGCTCTCGGTAGCTTCGACGTCGATTTGAAGTATGAGATTCCACGTTATATCTTCGATCTGTTCGAGGTAATCATTGTAGTCTCTGAGCGATTCGAAGTCGGCTTCTTTCAGGTTCATACTAGAATGCTGTTAGCCTATGTCCAGAGATTTGACTTGAAAGTGATGGCCTACGCGCTTGCCACCCTCCGGCGAATATCCACTTCTCTCTCCACCTTCAGGTCTTCGAAGGTCTGCTTCCTGAACTTTGCCTTCCTAAGTGTTCTTTTTTCACAAATAGGCAAAGTCAACGTGGGCCTCAAATAGAGTTCGTGCATGTGAGTTACGTACCTGGCGCAACCTGCGATCGGACACGGTGCCGGCCCGTGGCTGAAGATACGATCGACGCAGCTCTCACACATCATATGGTAGCACTCTGGGTTGATTTTGAACTGCATGTCAGGGTTGAGATAGCGGGAAGACTTGCACACCGGGCATATGTCTGCCGAGGACCTGTCAGCGCGGACGGACGAAGAAGAGGCATGATGCTGCAAAGACAAGCTGTGGAGAGAATTGGAGAGAGGGGACGCACCACCCTCTTCAGCGAGACGCTTCGTGGGCGCGCCATTTGCGCGTGCGGTCTTCGACGACATGGCGGTGGTGCGGCAAAGGTTTGGGAGGCGCGTGTCGTAATGGTATGTTGAAGAAGGCTGTGATTACTAAGCTGTGATAACCAAGGAAATTGACGAGTGTTGAGAAGAAAATGTCCACAACGTGAGCAGTAGACTCATGTCGTAGCAAAGTGAAGTAACGTTTATTGCTGACTTTCTGAGCTCACGTTTGGACTTTCCGGCGCATGCATGGTTCCCTTGTTGCCGCCGCACTAGCGTGCCAAGATTCCCAGCCGGGCGGGCAAGGTTTCTTTTCTGCGCAGCATTCCTTCCTTCTTCCACCGCCCACACGTTTTGCACTCACCCCTCGCATCATGGCCGCGTCAGCACAAACCACGCTCGAGAATATTGAGCGTCGCCGCGTGCAGCTTCAAGAGAACATCGAGAAGCTTCGAAGGTCACTCACGCATTGGACGACGTGGGAAGCCGAGTATCAGCAACTGAAGGAGGGCATAGAGGATGTTGAAGATGCCTCGCCAGCCCAGGTCCTCGAAATTGCGCAGAGCCTTGATAGCTCATTACTGGACATGAAAGAAGTCGAGGAGCTTGCCGGCACGAAGCTGAAGACGAAACGCACAGCTAACCAAGTCGTTGATATGATTTCAAAGCGCATTGACTATGTCCAACAGAACTGTGCTACCTTAGAAAAGCAACTTGATGCTTCCGAGAAGCAACTGGCCGGTGTCGACGTCCTCTTGGAGCCTGGTGTGGACAACGAGGAGGGCTTGCCAATGATGGATATTGAGGAGGAGCTCGACGAGGACGGCAACGAAATTACCAGCTCCGTGAACCAAACCGGCAAAAATGCGGCTGAGCTTGTCGAAGTCTTGCGCAAGGCTGGAATACGAAAGGCTGAGCTGGAGAAGCAGAAGGAAGAAGCAGGCACTGACCAGGAAGCGCAAAAAGCACCGGCTGTGCCTAAAGACGTCTCTTCGAGAGAACATTTGACGACGACTGCAAGCTCACAAATCGATACACCACATTCGCATGTTGAAGAAGAAGAAGAAGAAGCGCGGCCTGTCAGGAAGACGGTCGCTTTTGCCCAAGACAGTTACTCAGAGAATACCGAGAAGTTGTCATCTCTCGAAAAGCTGCAGAGGTACGGATACAGCGAGGACCTCGCCATCACAGATCCCGTTAGCGCTTCGCATCCCATCATCCCGCAAGACGAGTCACCCGAAGACGCAGAGCTGCGACGGCAGATGTTGCAGTACGGCTTGTCTGAAGTCGGCAACATCGTCGCCGAGCTCGATCTTGATCATCCGACCGCAGAGTACACGGACGACGAGGATGAGGACTACGAGTACGGCACAGATGATGACGAAGAGGAAGATCAGTATGGGCGCAGCACCAGGCGAGGCGTAACTGATGATATACGAAAAGAGATGATGGAGCTGGAGAAGAGGCTCAACGCCCGAATGATGGAGAACGTTGGTCCGGCAAGCGGCGAGGATACGCTCGCAGAGCATGCAGACGAGATTCGTACGATGCGCGTTCGTCAAGATGAACAGTTCGACGAGACCCTGGCTTCAGCCAAACCTGCATCGACAGAACCAACCAAGAAAAAGGGCGTTCGGTTTGCAGACGAGCTCGACGTGTCCGATCCTGCACCGGCCGTACGTCAGGAAACGCCTTCTCAACTCCAGGTTAAGCCCGCCGCGACGATCTCTAACACCATTGTCGAACGATCTGCAACACAGAGCAGTACCGCTGCTGCACCTAGCAAGCCTGGCAAGGTGTCCAGGTTCAAGAGCGGTAGAGCTGGAACCCCTCAGCCAGCGCAAATGCTGCCGACACCTCCAGTACCTCAAGCGCCTGTTGTGCCCACTGGACCCTCCGGACGTACTCTAGCTACCACTGTCGTCGAGCACGATCCGAGCTTGATGGACGTGAGAGAGCCGGACGAGTTTGACCCCGTCAACATCAATCGCGAGATCCAAGCCGACTACCACAAGGCACGCAACAGGTTCATTCAGCAGCAAGGCGGCTTCAAGCCCACGCAGGAGGATATAAACAGCCCGTTGCTCGAAGAGCGGAATGGAAAGACAAAGAAGGTGAGCCGCTTTATGGCCTCACGACTGAACGCCGGCGACATGTAAGTTATGAATGGCATTGCTTCCAATAGCCCCGCTCTGTTGTTCTCAGATGTGACGTGGTGGAGGTGTATGCTGGAGCCTATGCCCGTGACGCTACCTACGCATCCATGTAGCTGTTCGCATTATAAAAGGCTCCAAGAAGAAAGCTCGAGGGGGCTCTCTGACGCCGACGGCTAAGCTGTGCCAGAGGCGATTTGAAATGCCCTGTACATAGCATGAATATCGATCATTGAGTTTGTTCCTCTATGTTCTTGAAACCAGCTGTCGTGAGGATTTAGGAAAATTGTCGAGGAGTGTACGGCAGACGTGCGCAGTCAGGCGGTAGTTGTATTACTCTCTCACCTAGCCACTGCAAAGTAACAAACACCATACCATACCACCTATCAAGACAACATTCTCTTCCGTGACTGTAGCATAGACTAGATTCGTATGCTCGTGCGGCAACCAATCAGCAGCGAGAAAGCTCCGCATCACGTCAAGCACCCAAAATCTTCGCCGACAGCACTTATGGCCGACACGGACACGGACGCGGACACGGACGAGCATCTTCCCTTTGCATCCATTGCCGTCGCGCAGTACCACAGCATCTCGAAAAAGCTGGCCGCGAACAAGCTCTTTCGCATCCTGCGCGCCCCCGCACCCATCCGCATATGGGTCTACCGCGCGCTGCTGGCTCAGAATAGGCTGTGGAGTGAGTGGGACCGCCCCTCGCCGCGGCCAGCCATGGACAGGGACAGAGACGCGCGAGACGAGGACGCAGAGGGCAGCCTCGACGGCACCGAGAGCCTGAGGGAGGAGGGGGAGGTGGATGGGGAGGAGCCCGATGGCGCGCGCGCAAAGCCGTACCTCACCCGCCTGCGCCTCGCCCTCGCGCCGTACTGCGTGCACTTCAACAACCCGGGCTACATGCGCGACGATACGCTGCGCATGCTGGAGCGGGACGTGGTCAAGAAGACGCTCGAGGAGACGCGCAAGAACATCGAGGTGCGCGAAGAGCTCGGCCTCTCATGGCAGTTCTGGGACTCGCTCGCCGAGGTCATCAAGACGGCAATACCCTCGCTGGAGCGCCGCTGCTTTGCTGCCCCGGACCCCGCCGCCCCGGAGTACGAGGGCCTGTCGGGGCCCCTCATCGCCAGCTACGCCCCGAGCCTGCTGAGAGACCTGGAGCGCCTGAACCAGCTGGTGTGCGTCGCGAGGAACGTGCTGGTGCATGGCGAGCGCGTGCAGAACCTCAGCGCCGAGCGGCTGTTCGACAAGGACATCTTCGCCCTCATCAACGTCTGCGTCCGAGTCACGGCCCGAGGCTACGACGGCGAGGCAGGCACCCAGGACGAGGACAAGTGGCAGGGCGTCATCAATGCCTACAAGAAGCTGCTCATCACGTGCCTGCAGTTCCTCAACAACCTCATTGCCCGGAACGAGCAGCGCAAATTGATGCTATGGATCGAGCTGTTCGACAGCCACCTCGACAACGAGCTGCCCAACTTTGCCGACATGAAGTACAAGCTGGACGAGTTTGCACAGCAGGAGCAGCCGACATGGCAGCAGACCGACGCGGCAGACCCAATGGCACGGTCCTCGCGGAGCATAGATACATTCAAGATCCCACAGCAGCCTGCATCATCACCATTCTTGCTCTACATCGGCGAGACTGGCAACGATGTCAAGAAGGCTCTGCAGCAGCATGGCGTGAAGGCTGGTGCGAACGAGATTGCGGCCGAGTGCAGGCGGCGGTGGCAGACCATGGGCGAAGAGGAGAAGAATGTACGTCAGCTTGTCTTCCTATACGACCTGTGCTAACCATGACAGAAATGGAACATGTCATACGCAGACGTCGTGGCCAGGTACCGCGACCAGATCACGCAGACCAGCACCTACAAAAAGGTCGTCGATCAGCATGCGAAGAACGAAGAGAGCGTGCAGGCGCTTGCCAAGAGTATCAACCAATTGCAAGTCGAGGTAGACCGCATGCGCTCGTCCATCGCCGTGCAGCCCGACGGAACGCCTGAGCCTGGCCAAGAAGCCTCTTCATCCTCAAAGGCAGAGCAGCCCACAAGACCAGCAACAGATGACTCGTTACTCGATCCCAGCATCAAGCGGTCTTCCCCGGCAGGTGAGATCGATTTCCGTGTCACCTATCCGCCCTCCTTCGGCGCAGAAATCCTCCAGAACGGCAAGGACGATCTCTTGAAGCGTCTGGAGCCTGACCCCGACCGTCCATCAGGGCTAATCAGTGATGTAGCCTCACCCACTTCGCCTCCGCCAGAGGATGACGACGAAAATGATGACGACTACGATGACATTCCGGGAGATGAGGGTCGCGGATTGCTCACCGACGCACCGCTTATTCTTGGACCCACTGAGATCGAGGTCCTGCCGATGATCATCATGGCAGGCATTGTGGAGCCACAAGAGGGACAGCCGGGCTATCACTCAGACCCGACTGTCTTCAGTAGTGTGAGGAGCATGCACGGTGTACGATGCCACCTCCTCCTTGCGCAGGATAACGGGCGAAATCTGCTTCGCGAGCTCTTGATCTTCGTCGCAGCTTGGGATTTGAGGGAAGAGGAGCTGTACTTCAAATTTATGGTTAAGATCATGGAAGCGATACTGGCGAACCAGCTGCTACCGTTCGCCTACCATGCTTTCCGCGAGTCCGAGTACATACATCATTGAAAAGCTATGACTGTCGCTAACGGTATCTAAGGTCAAAGGACATCATCTCTCCTGCACAGGCAGTTATTATGAAGCTCCTCACAAATATCTTCCGCGCAAGGCAGGCACGCTCACAACCCACCAAAGGCCTCCTCAAGCCCAACCCACCACAGGTCGACCAGGGCGATGTCCACATGGTCAATTTCCTATTGACTGAGTTCAGGCGACACATCATTCCTCAGACATGTGCTCTGATCTTTCTCCAAGGCCAAATAAGGGCTGGTCATGCGCACGCAGAGGACTTCCCGCTCAATCTGTGGGACATGGAGCGAATGTATGAAGGTGTCTATCAGTACCTTGAGTTTTTCGCTATCCTTACGGAACACGAGACATGGAAACGGATGCTTAGTAATTGGGAAATTTCCAATGAGTTGGTCACGCTACTGAAGGAGCTAGACGCGGCGATACCGAAGGGCAATTTGTCTGTTCCGCCGCTGAAGAATGCCTTTTCGGCGGTACCAGCGGTACAAGCGCATCAGCAGCTCGCGCAGCAACAAGCACAGCAAGCACAACTCCCGCAACCGCCAGTCCAGCCGCAACAGCCACAACAATCGTACCAGCCACCACCAGCTGAACTCGACGATCAGCAACACGCCCAACCACCCCAACCCGTCGCCGTCGAACGACCCTACGACACCGCTGCCGCAGCGGAATCCTACATCCCACCTCCCACTTCACCGTCACCACGCCCTTACATGGACGAAGCCGCCGATGAGCCCTCGGACTTCGAATGGCGCAACCTCAAGAAGCTCGCTGTGCTTGTTCTCAGCTCTCTCGTCTGGAAGAACAAGCACGTGCAAGACCAGATCCGCCCACTAGGCGGCATCGAAGCCGTCCTGAATTGCTGCTCCTACGATGAACACAACCCGTACATACGCGAACACGCAATCATGTGTCTCCGCTTCCTCATGGAAGGCAACAAAGAAAACCAAGACCGCATCCGCGCACTGGAGAAGAGTACCCAGACACAAGCTCAAACGCAAACGCAAACGCAAACGCCTCCCGAGTCGTCTTCTGCGCCTAAACCAAACGTCCCCGTTCCAGACGAAGTCCTCGACCAACAAGGCTACGAGACCTACATGGACGGTAAAGGCCAAGTCATGCTGCGCAAGCGCCAAAACGCCTCATCTTCCCAGCACCCCTCGTCATCAGCCAAAGCGACGGTCGGCATGAAGGACCCCAAGGCCCTGGAGGATCTGGTCAAACAAGTCATGCGCGATTTGCCGCGGGTGCAAGGCGTGAGGGGCGAGACGGAAGAGGCGATCCGCAGACTAGATCGTGGGTTTGATTCAGGAGCAGGAGGGTCTGCGTAGTACGCGAAGTTGGGAAACGGGGAACGGGGCGGGCCTCCAAATGAAGGTGTTAAGGGTGGAGCGGTTGGAGGGATTGGAGGGTCTGCATGGTGTGCTAGGATGAACCTGGGGTTGAGGATTGGAGATAGTGAGGTTATGGGGTGGGTTCATGTTTGGTGGATGAGTCCCCAATAGCGCGAGGCGTATACGCGACGTGGAGAGGAGCTGATTCGGATATTGGATCCGTTTCGAAGACGAGACTTGGACGAGTTTTGAGTAGGTGGAGCGCGCGCAAACTGAGCTGGCTAAGCAGCCTGTAATGTAAACTGTGCGACGACGTGCAACCCCTTAAAATGTGAAGCCCTGATATTCCTGCCGCTTCTCGAGCAGGCATATGTCCTGAAAGGGTAAATGTGCTTCGCGCAGGGCTGTTGCCTTGACGTAGGTACCCCGCGCTCCACTTGCAACCTTCGCACCTGATCGGACCCAGTTATTACACAGGATCAGTTTGCTACACTCAATACCTTGCCTGACTTCTCCAGCTAACTTGTATCCGTGATATACTCGAGTAGTCTGTGCGAGTATCATACGAAGCTTCAGGCAACGCAAAAGCCGACCGATCTTCGTAGAGACACAACTCGCATCGCGACGTATTTTAGCATTTGGGTGCGCAAGCATGCTCACCAGTAGTACTTGCGTGACCGCTGACTTTTGATCTAGATTAGGACCCAGATCCCCCAAAGATGTTCTGCGAAAGGTGCACGTCGATGCTACAAGCAGTCTCTATTGTTGAAGAACTGCTCCGCAACATCACGCTCACCGAACTTCTGAGAACTAGTGAAGGATGCTATATTTGCTATGCTTGTGCGTGCACAATTACTCAATCATCGATGCGCGAAATTACCGAAGCGTCGCCGCCATTCACCGACAGCATAGTTCTTCGGTGGAATTTCCGACTCTACCGCAAGAAACCACGTCTTACCATAAAGGTACAGAGCCCGGTACACCTGCACATGGCCAATCATTCTTGGACGATCTTCGAATTCTTCATGCCATCCTCGGGCACTCAAAGACCTCGCGCTTTAGTTTACCAGCCTCCTGCTGACTCTTCGAGCCCGGTAGCTCACATGCTCATCGCCAAATGGCTACAACGATGTACAACCGACCATGTGAACTGTCGGCGCTCTCGAGCCTCGAGCTATGTACCGCCTCGTCTGATTGACACCATGAGTCAACCGCCACGACTCATTATCAGCGAAGCTGAAAGCGAAACGATCGCTGAATATGCGACGTTGAGCCACTGCTGGGGAGTCAAGCCTCAGTTCTTGACGCTGACTGCTGACAATATCGAGCGTTTCCAATTTGCCTTACCTATGCAAGACATTGCCAAGACATTCGTGGATGCGATTGTTTTGTGCAGAAATATAGGATTTCGCTACCTCTGGATTGATAGCCTGACTATCTTGCAACAAGGCCACGGCAGCCAGGAAGATTGGACTCGTCACGTCGCAGAAATGCCAGATATCTATCAGCATGCCCTGTTTAACATTGCAGCAGAGTGGGGTGCATCCTCTGAGAGTGGTTTGTTTAGCTGGCGGAATACCGCACTTATTGAAAAGGCTGTTGTCACACTCGGCAAAGGGCCAACGCAAGGCACTTATAACGTACAATGCTCGTCCACAGAAGGTCTTAGTCACTATCTACGGTCAGCGCCGCTTCAAAAGCGAGGATGGGTAAGACGGTCCTTTCCGACTGCGCTCTTGGCAGGCACTGACTTTGCCACACCCTAAAGGTCATGCAAGAACGTCTACTGTCGCCTCGGATCGTACACTTCACGAAACATCAGATCTGCTGGGAATGTAGCCAATCAGAAGACGTTTGCGAACGGTGGCCTGACGGCAATGACTTTAGTCAGAAGTCTCTTGATGATGAGCAATCCACCAAATCCCAGTCGATGTTTATCGACAAGGTGAAAAGAGCCTTTGGAAATCGATCCCAGGTTAAAGCCAAGAAGTCTGAGCTGTCACAACTAGAGCGTGCCCGGAACACATGGACTCTGGTGCAACGATATGCCGACCACGTTCGAGCGTACAGCTTACTTCAGCTTACATATCCAGACGTGGACAAGCTGCCAGCTTTTGGAGCGATTGCTAAGCAATTTTCCTCAGATTTTCAGGCGGATTACATCGCTGGCCTATTCGATTGTCACCTTCCGTCGGCTCTGGCCTGGCAGGTGGATATATGTACCCGACACACAAACGTCGTGAGCATGACGTATAGGTGCCCGTCCTGGAGCTGGGCGAGTGTCGATGGTCTCGTAACGCAATCGAGTGGCATGTACTACCATCAGCGAGTGTTGAACACTCTGGCCGGCAAGTATCGCTCAGTTTACCTTCCGCTAGCTCGCAAGGAACGTCTAGACGTAACATTGAAGGACCCAGAAAATACCTTCGGTCGGATTATCAACGCTACTATAACTCTACGGGCTCCGTTAATCCCATGTCACTGGCAAGTGAGTCTCAACACCGAGCGTAAAGAAGACAGTCAAGGCCAGATGTACGTGGACATCCCAACGCTCGTTATTGAAGAGGACATGTACAGCATCAAGTTCGACCGCAAAGAGGATCTCGAAGGGAGTCAGCAACACGTAGTGATAGCACTGATAGATGCTGTCTTTATGTCACCGAACGAAGGCGGAGGATATGGGGAAACTCATGTTTGGGCACTCATTTTGAGAGCTTTTGATGGCCATGGGAATACTCGCCGGTACAGGCGGATTGGCGGCGGGAGCTTGCAGTCCATATGCGATGCGCGAAAGGAACTGGAAGCACTGCCAACAGAAGCGTTCGTTGTCGTTTAGGTACTTCTAAAATGACAACCTGTTGAATTTCACAAGAGACTAGGGGCGGGCACCGGAGCCGCCAGCTTAACATACTGGGGCGAGCGTGTATTCGCCATCCTGATTATATGAATCCAATATCATACACGATCAAACAAGCCGCAACCAAGGCTTGGTGCTTGGTGTAATTGTATACATAAGGACGCGAATTGCGATACCGCTCAATGAGACAACGAATTTGCGCCTGTATGGGCATCTAGCTTCACAGGTCTGCGTCTCATGATAGGTAGGTAAGATTACCCTCGACCTGCGATTCATATTCAGCGAGCCTGTACAGACGCCTTTCAGTATTGCGCTAGACTGTAGAGTAGCTAGGATTACAATCTGAATTGCGCGGTACTATCTATGTTTCGCAAGCGACAATCTCGGATTGGCAACACTCTGAACCTCATAGTACCAGTACTGCACCCTTTATCAGCATGTATTTTCATTAAGAGACTCATCAATTGTGTTTCAGTGAGATGCACGGCCTCCGAAAGCCGCACGTTCATTCACTGCAAAATCTCTCCCGTGATGTCACGTTGCCATCCCAACAACTTACCAAGCGCAAGCACATCATCTTTTCCCAACATCAAACCACTTGCAATCGTACCCGCACTATGCAGAACCACTGGCATTCACTACATCACGAATCGCCTGAGCGATGCAAACTCTGCTATGAATCTTTATTTAACTCTTTCGAAACCTCATCCTCGATTCCACAACTTCGAATCACCTCAACCTCACAACATCATCATATGTCCACCAACAATAATCGTCGCGCCCAAGCTAACGCAATGGATCAACTTTCCGCCCACTTCGCATCCACATCCCTCCTCCCAACCACACTCTCATCCACTACTCAAGCCTCCACCCCTCAAGCCTCCACCCCTCAAGCCTCCACCACTCAAGCCTCCACCCCTCAAGACCCAGCTTTCCCACCCAACACTTCACCCGACGAACAACTCCTCATTCTCGCCGGCGTACACGACTACCACCTCACTGGCACTACAGGCGAAACATTCAGCGCAGCAGAAGTCCAACGCTCAGACTTTAGCAGCACGAACAATGTTCGAGATGCCATGGATCAACATCTCGCCATGCTAGACGACGCGCAACTCGCAGATATGCTGCATACTTCGCTGCGAATCGGGACGTCGGCGCCGCTTACACCACCCGCCTCACAGGCATCCACATCATTTGTGTCCGCTTCAGCTCCGTCCGCATCTCTAGCATCCACACAGGAGTCGCCTCGGGTATATACCATCCTTCCCTTGCCACCAATGCCCTCTTTCCCACCCTCAACATACTCCCTCCCCTCGCTACAGTCCTTGTATGTCTCAGCGCTGCAAAACGCATCTTCACCACAGGCCATGCGACACGCACCACTGCCCTCTGATATGCGCGAGTTAGAAGCGCTGAGTATGTTCATGGCGCAGTATATTACAGCATGGATAGAAGCAGGGAGGGAGGTCGTGTTTAGTCCAGCGTCCCATCCGTGTCATCCGTTGTGGGTGCCGCGGCAGGAGGGCGTTGATACAGGAATCGGAGATGAGGAAGGGTTACGGCAACTGGAATACAATAGGGAGGATGGGGTTGGCGATGAGATGGAGCTGTGAGAGACTGGGAAAGGTATAGCAACGCTAGACGTGATAGTTGAAGGTGCGGTAGGTGACATGAGAGACGAAACCTTCTTTACTATGTATTTGATGTCTCCCTAGCCCATATGTTTACCTCCACGGCAAAATGTGATACTGATACTTCAACTCCCTTTGTCCTCAGACATGCGCCTCACATGCTCAAATACCTTGTCAGGCACTTCATCAATCGCCTGCTGGACCGCCTCCCTCACCACCTTCTCCGGCGGACTTTCCGACCCCGTACTAGGCACGCTCGAGGTATCCACTTCATCTTCATCGCGCTCAGAAAGCCTGCGATGCTTAGCAATAACTTTGTTCAGCAGCTCCCGTGGCGGTGGCTCGGGCTTCGGGATGTGTAGTTTTGGTGGTTGGGGCGTTGGACGAGATTCCTAGTCGTCGCTGTCGTACTCGGAGTCATCGTCGCCAAGGAGGCGCGGATACTGCCGATTACGCAGATCTTGCTCCAGACCGCCGTCGGATTCGGGATCGACGTATCCTCTTCCGCCCAGAAGCGAGAGCAGGACGGGGAGAAGAATGAGAGCATGGGTGGAAGCCCAGAGCACGAGCGCGACCCAGACGCGGAAATAGTAAATCTCAAAGATCTGCACACATGTTAGTGAGAGCTGTCGGCGCTGATAATTGAATGAGTCCTTACCTTGCTTCGCGTGAAGGCAAGTGTCGCCACACCCAGAACCTTTGTTATAGTAATTCCACTGATGACACTGCTAGCAACATTCACCATTGCTGTCCACGCACGTGCATCGCGACCACGGAAACGATGCTTGGGCGCCTTTTCCATCGTGGAGCGACTAGGGAACGTGAAGGCTCGCGCAATATGAGCCGTAAACTCGACGCTAATACCGATGCAGATGATCAGATTGACGAGTGAGACAGCGTTAAGGGATACACCCATGACGGCCATAGAGCCAATAATAGCGGAGACGGTCATACCAACAACTAGCGTGACGACGAGTGCTGTCGCGATACTGCCGAGGAGAATAGTGGTAATGACGAGCACGGCGGCAAGGGCGGATCCGATGAGTGTGCCGGCGAGGCGCACAATGGTTACGTACTGGTCGAAGAAGATGTAGAACTTGGAATATGGGAACACTTCAGCCTCGACATCCTTGGAGATCTCGTTGGCAATGCGACGTGCAGCAGTGTACGCTGCGATAAAATCTTCTTGAGAACGAAGAGGAGTGTGTGATGTACGGAAGTGCGAGGCAGGAATGGTAAGCGACCTGGAGTCAATGACAAGTGCGTCAGAGTATGCAGCCTTGCCACCAATAGGACAGTCCTCAGTCGTGGGTGCCTCGATCCACTTCTGCAGGTAGTGAATGAATTCCTCGCCTTCGGGCATGCCTGAGAGGGTCATGTTCCATGATGGCTGGCGGTTTTCAAAGCATGGGTTGCCCTGCTCGTCCATACAGCACTTTGAGTTTTCCGGATTGAGCCAGAGGAAGAAGTCATCGAGCCAATTAGCAGCTGACGCTGAGAGAAAAGACACCTCTGGGCGCTTGCGCTCGGCCTCGATAATGTTGGCCAGACTGCCTTGGTCGCAGGTCGAGAAGCGGCCACACAGCTCTTTCTGCGGTGCCCTCTCTGTAACGTTGAGCTCCTTGGTAACAAAGTAGACCGGCGGGCCAACATCCAAGTAATCGTAAAGATCGTTGAAGAAGGTGATAAGATGCGAATCGCTGGGAATGGCAATGCGCTGGTCAAGCCCGAGCTCAACTTGCGGGAAGAGAGCGACGCTGAGCGTAAAGATACCGAAGAAAATAGCAATGATGCCGACCTTGGTCTTCCTGCCCAGAAGTGCTGGTGCGTAGGTTTTTCTGATGAAACGCTGCAGGAGACCTTCCTCGCCAGCGTTGGCGCCCATGCCGCCATTGAGGTATCCCGGGTCCGCCTTAGGGACCGGAACACAGGGGAAGCAGTCCATTCGAGTGTCCTCCACACGTCGCTGGTTCAATGCAAGTACGGCAATGAATAAAGTGACTTGCAAGATGGCGTTGATGAAGACAGCTCCGGCGGCATATGCGGCAAAATTGCGCACAGCAGGCATACCGACAGCGCATCCCAAAGCAAACGCTGTTGTCTCGGTCAAGGCAGACAGCAAGATCGATGGACCCATACGTCCTAGAGCCCGCGAGACGCGCTCGGGAATACTACCCTCGGGGTGGCTGAGATTGACGCGTTCGAATTCGTGTACAATCAAGAAGATATTGTCGACACCAACAGCCAACACGAGGAAGGGAATGACTTCAGCGATGATGAGAGTGACCTTGATGCCAGCTGCGGAAAAGAGGCCGACAGAGGCAGATACCGACATGAGGACGATCATGATACCAGCAACGCCCAGCATGAACTTGGACTGTACGAAGGCATTGGATGGATTGCGGAGGACAGATCGAAGCGTAAGTGTAGTCGAGCCAAGAGCGAGGGATGCGTAGATGAACATGATGATGTAGCTCCAGACAACAATCTTAGCGTCGGTGTTTGTGTTCTTGTTCAGCTCTTGCGTTAAGCTGACTTCAGTATTGAAACTCAAGCGCAATCCTCTCTCCTTGGCCTGGTCTGCAGCAAGTTCCAAGACACTCTTCATCGCATTCTCGAACTTAATCGCACGCTCTTCCTCAGGGGTGCCTTCGGGGTAGTTCTGCACCACCCATGTGATAACAAGAGCCTTGGCGTCCAATACGCTTTGGTTGACGCCACCAAATAATAAGTGGGGGTCCAGTGGCTGCTGGAACTCTGGCAGACACTGAGTGGGGTTGTCGACACAATCGGTAAGATCGTCTTGCCAGCTGGTGGGCGATACGTTGGCAAAGTCGCCTTGGAAGTATCCAGAAACTGATTGCACAACGCAGGCGTCGTTGATGGGCTTGAAGCAGATGTCATGGAGGCCAGTGCTGCCATCCCACGACCTGAGGCGCCCGATCTGGCGCTCTATGCCGAACCACCAATCGAGGTTCGCGTAGCTGAGCACAGGGCCGCCAGCGCCCGTGTCGTTTACGAGGAAAACTTGCTCGGCACGGAAGAAAGGACCAAACTTTTCATCGAAGAAGGCCTTCTCTTGCGCGGCAGCAGAGTTGGGTGCAACCCACAAACGAACGGGGTCAGTCTCAATCTCGAACCTCATCCATCCTAAGCTCATGAGAACGACGACAAGCACGCTGGTGAACATGGTGATTGCCGGGAACTTTGCGCAGACGTAACCGAGACGGCTGAACATGCGGTCGCACCAGGTGTTGATGAAGTAGTGCTTGGTAGGACGGTCAAGCATGCCGATATTGTGGACAATATCTCCCTCATCTTCGTCGTCGCTTGGCTGTATGTCCTGCAGCAGGCGCATGCGCTCATTCTTATGTCGCGAGTGGTTCTGGTAGGCAACGTGTCCTGCAACGACAGCACACAGTAGTCCGAGGAAGAATGAGTAGACGATTATGACGGCGAATGAAAGGCAGGGCAGTAGGCCGACGTGGCACTTCTTAGCCTCCTGGACTTCGGACAGCTCAGCACAAGATTCTCCACAGTCGAGGCAGGCGCATCGGTACTTCTCGTCGGTGGTGTTGCAAGGATATGCGTGCTTGTTCATGGGGTCCATCTTAGGGAAGTCAGTCGCATTCGGCCTGGGGAAATTGATCTGGAAGGGCGAGCCCAAGAACTTCTTGTCGCCAAGAAACTTGAGGAAGAGGGTGTAGTTCTTTGCGCCGCCTCCGATGAAGTCCATGGCCTTGCCGTTGGTCGCACCGAACTTGACATCCTTGCAGCTGTCGTAGAAGGTGGAGCCGTAGTCATTTGAGACGAGGTTGTCGAGCTCCGTGACCAAGTACTTGTCGCCCTTGGGTTCGGTACCGGTGACGTTGATGAAGAGCGACTGATCTGGGGAGCAGGTGAAGGTACAGAAGAGGTTGAAGAAGTTCTCCTTGCAGGCCGGGCAGGCGTTGATGATGGGACTGGCGCGGCCGAGGTTCGTCTGGAGGGCGTCGAGTTGGCTCTCGTCGCAGCAAACATCCGTGTCCTTCCACTGGTCGCCGCAGATGTCGACCAGCTTCTTCTTGACGTCGGCATCGGGCGCCTTTGCGAGGCCATTGTCGGGGCACGGCAGCTCAGAGCCGAAGAAGCCCTGCTTGCCGCACTGCCCTCGCATGGCGCATCTTCCCTTCTCGTGCTTGGTCGTGAGGTCTGGTCCCTCTGCAAGCGCTGGGCCAGCCAGTATCGAGAGCAGCCCAGCTGTTATCGCCCATTTTCCCGTGCACCGCACCATCTTAGATGATGCGCCTGTTGCTGTATCGTGGTCGTGGAACGGGCGTGTCGACGCGCTGTGGCGAGTGGCGCAGTCGTGAAGCTCGCGACGGAGCTCTGGGTAGCTTCGGACGCGACAGTGAGTGGGGCGAGAGTAGCTACAAAGAATGAACAGAATATGTACAGCTACAGCAACGGCTACAGCTACTCCTCGGACGATACGAGCAGCTCAGAGGCGATGATGGTGTACAGGTGTGAGGTGCACTGCGACTGCCTAGTCACGCATGTCGCAGGTGTTGTACGTCACTGGTGTTGGTACCTTGGCGTGCCTTCCAACCGCGGCGGTCCAGATCGCGCGACGCAGGCACGAAGCAGGACCGACATCACGCGCCAGCCCCACAATTCGACATCCCACACCAAAAACAACAGCTTGCATGTCTTCGGGACGTTTGTTATTGTCCTTTGCCTTCTTTCTCAAGCACAGTATGCGAATCACTCGGCATCACTTTCCTGGAAGGAAGTGGAGTGCAGGGAAACTTGAAGCTGCCATGCAATACGAAAAGCAAGAGTACCTCGAGTTCTGATGATTCGGCATTTCACAATTGCATTGATGGTGGCATATCGAAGATTTTGGAGCGAGTTCTACGTTTGGGCCGTGTCATCTCTATTGATGCTTGGACCTCGACACTCGTATACTTATGCAGCAGCAACCACTGCCGTGGCAGCCGAAGACGCCATCCACACAGTCGTAAGCACCTCGAGGTAAGGTGGACAATAACTGATCGCGATTAGCAAGATTCAAGGTCGAATGTAAATAATGCCACTTACTTTCCCAAACTGAGTCCGATGAAGCCCCCCCAAAACATACATTGCGCCAACCAAAGAAGAGACATGGTTATGATGGCAATCAGATACAATCGTACCGTGCTCTTCTCCACGATCAGGACGGTTGGCTGCGTATAGGTACCCGGCAGAATACCATAGCCCATGTTACCCAGTCCCGCATCGCTCATCAAGGGCGTGCGCTCTGTCGCGCGATGCATGTTCAGCCAGCGAAGCGCCACCTTCTCTTCGAGCCACGACCAACTCTCGTTCATCGGACCTAAGATTTCCTCCGCGGCGTTCGAGGTCGCGCTTCTATTTCCATGTGACTTCGGCGTACGGTCGGACTGTGCAAGCGATCCTTGCACAGTTTGTAATACGAGGACGAGCGCGATTACGACGACGACAAGCCACGCCAATGCCCCGGCATACATGAGCTGTGCCGGATAGGATGCCGCTAGCCTCTCCATGCTGTTCCTGTAGAAGTCGTGCTCCCACCCGTATCTGACAGTAGCGACCATGGTGAACGATGACAAGAGCTGAAGAACTGTTTCTGCACACACCGTAGACGCGATCGCACCAATGCTCATAGCTCTCAACAATGGCACCCACATCAGTCGTGGCAGTGAGCACCACAGGAGTATCAGAGGGATCACAGGTACGTTATCATAGCCCCATGCTGACTTTGTGATGGCAGCGTTGACGACGATCGCCAAAAGATGCATAGAGACAATCGTGCGTGCTCCCCAGAACCACGAGTGCTGGACCGAGTCTCGGAAGTATCTGTGCACGAAGCCTTTTCGCGTATGTGGACCAGATGCATATAATGCTGCCACTAGAGCCGCTGCGTTGATCAAAGCGAGACTGGCGAACTTCCATGGCGTGAAGTGGCAAGTGAGCAGCACGCATGATCGATTCGCATTCTTAAGCGTCCATGACCACGGGATCATGTCGAGAGAATTTGGTGAGGCTAGTTCATGCCAATGCTTGGGCAAGCCGCTCCATCCCTCTACGTCGCCGCAAAGACCGTGGAGCCATTTTACATAGTCGATTCGAGTCTCGAACTTGTGGCATGGGCCTTTGCAGGTGTCGAAATCGATTTGGCGGCAGAAGCAGGACCGGTCCACTGCCCGCTTGACCACGCAATATCCGTTGGCATCGGTATCGCATGCATTGGTTGCGCATTGATCAGGGAGGTTGAGCACCTTCTTGGGCATGTCATTAACGCAACTGGGCCACTGCCAGTCATTCGTGGGTAGGTAATCGAACTTGGTGGTCTTGAGGCCGACCTTCCACTTGGTGGGTAAGGCCTTGGGTCCGCAAGTAGCATGCAGCCACAGACGCTCCTTTGTCAAAGCTAGTCCCGAACCCGAACATGGCTCGTCCGCGAAGTCGATACTGAACGTCTTGCAAAAGCAGTTCTTGTCGAAGTAGTCACCATGCGGCAGCCACTGGCCGGTGAGATCAAAACCGACCGTCTCGGAGTCTAAAGCAACCATGGAACGAGAAGACTCGCTATATTCCCATGGACGAGCAGCATTACCAACATGCTGGGTGTTGGCTGTGAAGCCGCATGAGGCCATGACATGCTGGAACTTCAGTTCGGAGTGGCCTGGTGTCGAGTCGGTAAGACAACTGGGTGCCTTGCGAGTAACATCAATAGTCGTCCATCCTTCGGTCAAAGAGGCTGGAGATAGATTCTGCAGCCCGCTGGCGTCTCCAAATTCAACAAGCCACGCTCGACCCGTAGTTGTGTGTATCCACTCAAGCAGCTGCGCTTTGGCAAGCACCGACCGGCTGCAATATGGAAGGTACTGTTTGAGCACGTCGGCGGAGAGCTCTGTGTCAAGGCAGGTCAACTGAGTAAGCCATTGGTGATGGGTGCAGAAGCGTCCAAAGTGGCGGGTACATTGTTTGCTCGTACACTTGGTCATGGCATTCATCCAAGTCGACGTGTCTTGCTGTGCGATACACTGAGGCATCGAAGCCAGATCTTCCGGATTGACCCAGCCATTTCGATTTTCGAGAGGCTTCAACAGGCGGTCGTCTCCTCGTGACTCGATCTCGGCAGGGCGCAATACACCTGATACGGAGTTAGGGTAGGCAAGGCTGAGAGTGACAGAATGAATGGCTCACCTTGTGCGATGACCTCGCAAACACCACTAATCAGCAGGTTCCAGGCGATGAGCATCTTCATATTGCGACGATGATGTTTTTTCGACTGAGGTGAAAGGTGAAGAGATTATCTGCCTGGTAGAGGCTCAGTCGGCGGGTGCGGGGCTTAGCTGTCGCACGTTAGCGCCTTCAATCAGCCAATTAGCACGCGTGCTACCACTGCCTAAAGACATCGCATACACAGTACAGTGAATGATTGAACAATACCAAACATTACGATGTCACGCCAAAGCCTTGATTATCTCCACAAATTATACTTCTGGATTAAGCACGTATCTCCAACTTCATGTTCGTAAATGATGACGGTGATGAGCATGTCAAGACTGTGCATTCACAACGCCAAATAGTCTGTTTGGGGAAATACTTTGCATTCACAACGAAGGCAAAGATTGATCCCACATCTCTCCAGAAATGCTAGCTACTGGTCACCGCGTAGTCTCCAATAACCTGTGCGTAGCGTACACTACCTGTAAGCCCAGGGCACCTTGCATGGTCACGTGGATTATCCACTAGCCAATCAGCTCACCACTTCATGTATATAAACCTACGTCACAGACGTCTCGGGGATCAAGACAGAACACACATACAACTACACAACACAATACACCTTACATTATATATCAACCGCCTTTTTGCTTACACTACCAGCGCCTCCGGGACCATACTGGTTGGACATGCCGAGATCGCGCGCTGAAAAGTGCTCAAAACTGCAGCCATTGCTGGAGGTACGGTGCTGCTTACTTGTGAGAGAGCGACGGAACGACCGTTCAGACGACGGGATACTAGACTAAGAAAGCATATTTTGGTTGAGTTCGTTTGTAGTGTGTTAGGACCACCTACTGTGTGTCTAGTTCTGACACTTGGAATAGGAAAAAATAGCGATGATGTATAAGCGAAGGCGCTCTACGACATATGTACACACATCTGGAGTAGGTCGAGTATGTCAGATTACTTTGTCATGGACATGCAACAGTTCCTCGGCACCCATCACTGTGATGCTTTAAAGTTGCTGTGACATTGCGCATCCCTGGAAAACCGCCATTGGAAGTGGTTAATAAGCGGGTGAATTTTTTTGAACCCATAAGAAGCACGGCATTGCGTTGGTTTTATCGATTGAAGAAGAAAGAGCATCTGTTGAAATCAAATTCATGGTTATCTATCGTACATTCGTCATCGACCTCAAAAGCACCATGTGCCATCAAACCGAAACTACGTCAAGCTTGATGATCATCTTACTGAAGCGCGATTGTTACAACTCCTCACCGCGTTCGTTCACCTGCATTGGCACTCTACAAGTGCCAAATACTGGTCACCGCTTGAATCCTAATAGTGATCCCAGCCGAACCCACCGTTCTTGAAGTTGTGAGTAGCGCCATGCGATGGAGGCGCAGCTGAGGTGCCATAGTAACCATGCTCACCGAAGTGCGGAATGGCTTGCGTGGGCTGGCGACATGACGAGGTGGGAGCAGTACGAAACGACCGACCAGTTCGAGGCTGCTCAAAGAGAGAAGAGCCAAGAGGAGAGAGCGAACGGTAGTCGCTAGGCTCGAACCGATCGGATGGGGAAGGTTGGTATGGCGAAACAGGGCGACGGTCGAAGTACTGCTGCTGCTGCTGCTGAGGCTGGCGTGAGTAATCAGTGTGGCGAGACGATGCTGCGGACTGATGGCGAGACGGAGCAGCAGACTCTTGGTAGCGAGACGCAGATGCAGCCCATGGATCGCGAGACGAAGCTGGTTGAAAAGCTTGGTGACGGGAAGAACCATAGTTAGCAGAGCGAAATGGGTCGGAAGTGTCAGCGCCACGTGGATGGTACGGAACGTGTGGTCGAGGATGATTTGGATCACGGTCGGCCCAAAGGCCGAATGATCGCTCATTCGACGAGTTGGAAGTTGGAAGGACCCGTGAAGTGCGTGACTCGCGCTCATCGCAGCGAGCTGCGCGTCCAGCGGACTTCATCCAAGACATGTCCATTGCGGTGTGTTTTTGATGCGGTGAGCTTGCTTGTTTACTTGTTCGCGTGTTCTTGGCTCTTGTTTGAGTCTTAGGGTTGTGGACTGTGTGATGCGTTGCGAATGTTGGTGGTGATGATGAGGACCAGGGACCAATGAAACGGCTTCATATGTAGGCCACGGACGCTCGACTATGTGGAGATACGTGGTATGATTGTGAACAAACAATGGCGCGAGACAGTCACGATGGGGAGCAAAAGGTCGAAGTTGAGGTGAAAGTCGCTGGACCATTGTATCCCAACCTCAGATGGAGTGAGCGACGAGACAGTCACTGACTTCTTCACCTCCTTGATTGAACCGTATGCTGGTTGCACTTCACAGCTGTGCATGACATTGTATCTATACATTTGTTTAGACGCCGATGTGGACTTGCTCCGATCGTTTCTTAGAGCATGGTGTCGAACAATGCTTGCTACCATTTGAACATACACGATAAGAATGATGTGTCCAAAGCCCCCGCAGCAATGCCAAAAGACGCATTTAGGAGCTTTGATCGGTAATGACACGTTAGCTGGTAGAGTGAGTTTCGAAGAGAAACTACTCACAGCTCGCCATACTTGTCGCCGTACCTATCGGTTCGCGTTGCCACACACAATCGCCCATCAGGCCGCTCGGTGAGCGCCTCGCTTCCCACACACCGTCGACACCACAGTACATGCTTCGGATCGTATCTGTTCTTGATGTTTCGCAGTCTTGCGTAGTTATTGCCAAAGAAGGTTTTTTGCCAGTCCGGTTCGTATGAGTCGGGCTCATTGAAGTATGCTCCGGTCTCTGGTGATAGTTTCCGCAGTGCTTCGACCTTAACGTTCGTGATGTCCGAAAATATAGTGTCAATGGCTGATTGGGGAATGCCATCGGGCCAAGTCTCGACGACGATCATGCTGACGAGGCTTTTGCGCCAGGCTGGGTTCATTGAGATGACATCGGGATAGTAGGAGGGGGTATTTGGCGAAGCGACTAAGTGGCCGAGAATGAGGGGGTTCACGAACATGCCCTGGTCTTGTTAGCATCTCCTAATGACTTTCATATCGCACGTACGTTCGGCTTTGACGCGTCGTTGCTGGGGCCGATCTTTGCAAGTAATTCCGCGGTAACATTGGCATTGGACAGACTTCGTGGGCTCAAGAGACGCGATCCGTACGCTCCTCCCCCATTCGCAACATCTTCATTCGTTACTTGCGCGCCGATCTCGAAGTACGTGTCGGCGGTGTGCAACTCTTGCTCGTATGCCAAGAAGCGAGCACGCTCCTTCAAGTACGCCTCAATGGGCGCCATCAAAGTCTCAACAGTTCCGTGCGGCTTGTCCCATAGCCAGAAGATCCAGAGCAAGGAAAGCGTCGGCGCAAATGGTGGGCCGGCAACAAAGTAGTAGCCTTGCATACCTCCGGCTTTCAGGCGCTGCATCTCGACATGCATATAGCCGATGAATTCATAGTATTCAGTCGAAGCATTGGGGTTGAGAGATCCAACTCTTAGAATGTGTTGCGTGGTTCGAGGAGTAGCGAATGCCTTGACAACTATCTCGGTCACGACACCATACGTCCCACCACCACCACCTCGAATGGCGAAGAAGAGATCTGTATTCTTGCAGGGATTTGTGACGAGGACTTTACCGTCCGTGGTGACGATAGTGGCTTCAAGCAGATTGTCGGCGCCCATCCCATACGTTTGCGACGCAGGGCCATGTCCGCCGCCGGTTATCCACCCTACAATTCCAACATCCGGATTGGAACCAGTGACGGTAAAAGCTTTGTACTTTGCGAGTTCAGCCTGTACTTCAACACCGGTGTGGCCGGCTGCGATACGCGCTGCATTCAGTGTGCCTTCCACTGGACAAGAAACAGGACGGAACTTCTCGATATATTCGATGCCACGTAAATGGTGCGTCCAGATACTCAAGCTACCGTAGCCGATGCTTCGACCTCCGTACGAATGCCCAGTACTTTTGACGACGACGCGTACGTTCTCGTCCCCGGCCCATTTCAATGCTTTGCCAATTTGTTTTGATGTCCTTGCGTCTACCACGTATGCAGGATAGGCCCCGATAGAACAGCCTTTCGCTCCAGCATTGGCATCGCCGGTGACGCTTGTTCCATTGGGCCAAATCGGATTACATGAATTGTTGGTCCATATGGGGTAGTCAATGCTGACAGGATTTTCTGCGTGCCATGAAGAGTTGAACCATTGTGAGGCTACAAGTTCACATGCTTTTGGGTCGTAGTTGGGCTGACTGGGATAGCAGACTGACCCCGGAGCTACACCACGCATCAAGGCGCCATCGAGCGTGCGATTCAGCGACGACCAGTCCTGATCGGACGGCCAGCAGTTGCTTTTGGGGTTCTAAATGATATTAGTACTCTGCGTCCATTCGATTCTGAACCCTTACACATTTGCATTTATCTTCGCGAGCAGCTGCAGATGCTAGAATTAAAATTGAGGATAAGAACAAAAGACGTTTAGAATCAAGCTTCATCGTGCCAAGTAAGGAATGCGCATTGCGAAAATCGGTGGAAGTCTGAGCGGCATGTGATTTTTCAAGCTGTGGTAGCCACAAAGATTCTTTATGTCGTCCAAAATACTGAAGGAATAGGATTCAGGCAACAACTTAGCCAATCATGGTGAGGTCATGCGATAACCGAGAGCCCGAGAGATACTGTGCTGTGCCGTGGGAACCGAGTAGACCCTGCATCGCAAGGCAGACAGTACAACGACCGTACGACGAGATCTGAGGCTGAATGCGGGGACTCTTACGAAATTGGGTACCATTTTGCGGGCTGTACAGTGTACACCTTCTGAAGCCTTGTAGCAGACGAAGAGAATTAGCGACGATTTGAGGCAAGACCCTGAAGGTACTGGCCAGAATTGATATCCTACAAAAGCTCTATCGTGTCAAACTTCAAGATAAAGTAGATGCAAAAGTTGGTGATTCGAATATTACGAAAGCCTTCATTTGGACACCACAACTCCAGTAGAAAAGCGGGCGTTTATGATATGTACACTCATGGGCCCTCTCTCGTGATCTTCGCTTTGCTGTATCAGCCCGGTCAATGTGAATGCGTTCCGCCAGCACGGGTGCGGAAACACTGTTTCTGCCTCGTGTTAATGTATTTAGACGAAGAGTGCGGTGGTAAGATCATACACGCGCCAGAACCCTCAAGCGGGTCTACGATGTCTTTTACTGAGTTTTCGACGAGTACGATTAGGTTTGGGCATCGGCTCAGATCGTTCATGTTCCGCAAGGCTTGGTGCAAGGATTGGACGATCGGTGCTGCTGCCGGCTACGCTTGCGCCATCTCGCAAAGTCGCATTGTGCGCGGTATGCAGTGCCGTATCTAGGAACGACAATCGATGCGAGGAGTTCCCGGTGGTTGATCTGACCAGTACGCGTCGTGTTCGATGGAGTTCTTCTGGAGAAGTTTGTTCTCTGCGGAACGGGTTGTCCGGGAAGATGCGCTTGAGAAATCGTGGCATGGGAGCAGGGACAGTATTGCGCAGTCAGAAAGGAGAAGCGATATCTATATACTACAAGAGAGATGAAGCGGTTTTGAGGTGCGGCCCTTTGTTTTGGTGGCAATGTATGCGCGGCAGCAGCGGGGCTAGGTCTGCTAATTAGTAATATCGAAACAAAATAACGATCGGTAACGTATTCCACCATCACGTCGGACAACCCATCACGTCGGACAGTTCTTTTTGCACCAAAAAACGCTCTTGCTTGGCACTGTTATCTCAACAACTACTAACGTATTCCACCATCGCGTGGGTCAACCCATCGCGTGGGTCAGTTTCTGCCAAGACCCTCTCCTCCCTCATTAACGCGAGATGCCTCAACAACAAGACGCGCAATCATTTAATTAAGAAGGCAGA
>Ga0265798_10000717_pt1 | contig 54002 bp, 72 predicted proteins | sample P3T30metagenome_FD_192430 | JGI IMG/M metagenome (GOLD analysis project Ga0265798, IMG submission 192430) | Plant litter microbial communities from East Loma Ridge, Irvine, California - P3 T30 | ecosystem: Environmental > Terrestrial > Plant litter > Unclassified | place: USA: California...
TCTCGTATGCTACCTGCACGAGCTCCTCGTTATCCGCCGTTCCGTCCAGTCTATACCCACGGGATAATTGCTGATCAGCAGGATCCGGAGAATCCGGGAAATCGACTATTGTCAAGCAGATGAAGATTATTCACCAGAACGGTTACTCGAAGGATGAGCTACTCAACTTCCGAATGATAGTGTGAGTTATCTTCCCCGAATTGAAGCTACAAAGCTGACCTAGGTTCCTCCCCTCTAATTTCTGCCCAATCCATTGCCATAACTATGCCATCCTCACTTGCCGCACACAGTCACAAGAACGTTATCGACTCGGCCCAAGCATTACTCATGGCAATGCGTAAACTAGGAGTCGATCCCGAAGAACCCAACAACCGAGCCCACGCCGACCGAATCCTAGAATATCGAATGGACACCGAACCCCTTTCCGTCCTACCCCAAGATATCCTCCATTCAATCGAATCACTATGGCACGACCCCGTCATCCCATCCGTTATGGATCGATCTTCCGAGTTCTACCTGATGGATAGCGCAACATACTTCTTCTCTAACCTAAGAAAGATTGGAGAGGCGGATTATGTCCCAGATGAGGCAGATGTATTGAGGGCGAGAACCAAGACAACTGGTATTAGCGAGACGAGATTCAACATGGGCCAATTGAGCATACACATGTTTGATGTGGGTGGACAGAGATCCGAGAGAAAGAAGTGGATTCATTGTGAGTCTCTTCATTCGTGACTGGGCTAGGCTGATGATAGGTTTCGAGGCTGTTACCAGTATCATCTTCTGTGTAGCCTTGAGCGAATACGATCAAGTCCTCCTAGAAGAGAATGGACAAGTGAGTCACCCCTGCCCCCTTATATCATCACATGGCATCTACTAATAATCAGAACCGAATGCAAGAATCCCTAGTCCTCTTCGAATCCGTAATCAACTCTCGATGGTTCTTACGCACTTCAGTGATTCTATTCCTCAACAAGATCGACGTATTCAAGCAGAAACTACCCAAAGTACCCCTTGTTCATTACTTCCCCGAATACACTGGTGGATCCGATATCAACAAAGCTGCAAAGTATATCCTCTGGAGATTTACACAGACAAATAGGGCTAGATTGAGTGTTTACCCTCATTTGACCCAGGCTACCGATACCTCGAATGTGCGTACAATATCTCTGCTTCATTCTGGATGCTAACGAATTAGATCCGATTGGTATTCGCCGCAGTCAAAGAGACGATCCTACAAAACGCCCTTCGAGACAGTGGTATTCTATAAACCTCTGAGCGACGAACACCAATATATCCTACCCTCATACAACCTCATTATTCTGCCCAACCCGTCTTGATCATGTACTTTACCTTCGACCTGGTCCAGCCTCACCTGGACCCCATTAAGCTTCCATACCCTTTTTTGATTCTCTCATTTCTTCGTTGTTCTTTTACCCGAGATGCAGGATAGTTGATATAGTAGGTAGACTCGACCTGCTTATGCATCGCTTATGTACCACCTCTTCGGCTATTCTTTACTGCATCGGCTTCTGAGATATCGCCATCGATCAGACTCGGCTGAGATAGATAGGCATGAGCACTCATTGCTTGCTTATACAATATGCGCCAAAACTAAATGAGCAAGATCCCACAATCCCATCCTAAAGCCTTCATCATAGCTCTCCAACAGACTTTAGTGCCAGCATCGACAACTGCCCTTTTACGCCATACTTCCTCCATCAATTGTAATGCTTGTCTCGAATTTCCAAAAGCAGCAGCATCCCCACCTAGACTTTGGAATCGACTCCTAAAGAAAGCTTGCTGTGAGGGTGTCTCGCAATGACATCCCGCTAGGGTTATGGGGAATACTAGGGACCTATTGATATCGTCGTCGGTTTGGATCGTATCGAGTCGGCGGAGTGCTTCTGTGACATCTTGTACTGCCGTTGCTACTTCCGGCACTACTATCAGCCGTCAGTTCACGGATGACTGGGGAGAAGCTGACCTCTTGGATAAGGACCGTTGATGACTGTGGCGAGATACAGCCTGGCAGCTCCGTAGAAGATCTCTCTCATTATTCGAATAGCAGATTGGTTCTCTGGAGACTCGGATGATATTCCATCATCCGTCCCGTTCCCGTTTCCATCAAGTAAGCCCTCTCTCCAGCTCCTTTCCGAAATCAAGGTTTCGATCGTAGCTGCTCTCCGTAATAGTTCACGAATGGATAAGCAGCCTGTTGATTCTGCGTATTCTTTCCATTCTGATAATTGGACAGTCTCGGCTAGTGCCAACATCTATCATTAGCTCCTTTTCACAAAGACATGAATCTTCGCCAAAGTGGACTCACGGTAGTATTGTCGCAACCCATGACATTTGCCATGGACAGGTGAGGCGGGGTCGGCATCATCGGTCGTTGATCCAGTAGGCGGCGGTATGTCGGTAGAAGTCTTGAAGCTTTGTTCAAAGTTACCGAACCCAGGATATCCATCCATACCATGACCGCTATCAGGGGTTTGTACCTTCCCCATGGTGTATCCAGATTATACACTTGCCTTTTTCAATCAGTGTCATTCTGTGTATGAGAAGGTAAGAAACATACGAGGTTCCACTCAGTTCCGGACTAGCACTGAGTGCCGCCGACAAACACCTTTGACTAGTCAACATGACTTCCCTCCATTCCCTACTTGTACCTCCGCTAAACAAGTGGAATGAAATCGCAAATAACGCCGATACTATCACATCCTCCGAAGTTAGATCTTCTGAGGATAAGAAACGTAATCTCTCGATTGACCGTCGATGTGTGCTTTTAGCGATCAACGTATCGCGATCCCCGGTCCCATCGTCTATAGCTTCGTCCGCTGCCGTCCATGAGGTTGGGAGGCTCAAAGGTTTCTGCGTTCGCTGAGCTACTAGATGGAGAGCAGCGAGAGATGCAGCGGAAGTCAACACTTCTTTCCGTGTCATGGCGAGAGGTCCAATCAAATCAGTCAATTGTCGAGATCCAAATCGGTATTGAAGGGGTAGGACGACGCTGATATAATGATGTAGATATTCCACATGCCTATTATCCGCTGCTCCATATACAGATGGCGAAAAGACTGAAAGTAACGGTAGGTCGGTCGTTGGATCCGGCTCAATGTATCCTTGCGCAGGCGGAGGCATTGGACCCGTGGATGTAGGTGTAGGAGTCGGGGTGAATCCGGTGTTATCGCCAAATAAGATCCTCCAGACGTCTTCGAAAGTAGCATCGTTAGAAGTTCCATCCTCGTTGGTTGATTCGGTGATAGCGGCCACGGCTAGTGATTGGTCGGCAGGTATGTGGGTGAGTGGCTGCATGTCCCAAGTCGATTGGGACTGTTGACTTGGCTGAGACCACAGATCCGACGAGATAGAGGTAGATGGCGGCATGATCCCAGTTGACATTTCCGACATTGTATATGCGGTAGCTGAATTATTTCGCGGAGGATGTATGTTAATAGAGGGAAATGAAGTGTCGATGGAAGGTAAAGTTTCTCCATACCCCATCCCCTGTCCGTGACCATGCCCATGTCCGAGTCCGACTCCGTGTCCGTATCCCTCAGAAATGGATCCACGATATCCACTCCCATTACCGTCATCTCCGTATACCATTCCCCCTTGCTCATAAGATCCCTCTTCATGGTCCGTACTATCATCTCTTCCCCCTCCATTCTTTTGTGATAAGATCTGTTTCTTCCTGATCTCATCAGCCTACACACCTCCGAGATGAGAGCGCTTACAGATCCGCCCTGACTTTCTTTTTGTTGTCATCTCCCCTTAACCAACCTGGTCGCTTACTACTATACCCAAGACACTCGATACCTAGTCGCTCACATGAAGCGCAAAATGGTTTCCGCTCATCACATCTCTAGATCATCAACAAAGATCTCTTATCTGATAGTAGAGTAGACTTGCCTTCTTGCGTACTCTGCAAGTGATGCAGCCTGTCTTGGCACGCTTGGGGGCTACCTGCTGCCTCGAAGGTCCTGCTCCAGGTGACGAGAGCTCCTCACGCGTCGTCTCCATCCTGAGAGAGATGTGAGCAGTGTTGCGAATGAGGCAAAATGGTAATAATAGTAGTAAGACAGATGGAGAAGTGGCGTTCTCTCGCTGAAGCTTCGGAGTCGTGAATTCCGTCTCGAGTAAAGTGGAAAGGTCAAGGAACGAGTGCATTCAATTTCTACAACGACTATATGGTATTTGACGGGAACTGCTATTTCCAACAACTGACTGAAGAGACTAGATTTCCAAGATGACGGATTTATTGAAATTCACCAGGCTAATTTGTCAGCTCAAGGTCCTCTGCTATTGAGAAAAAACTCACTACAGGGCCGAATGATTCCCCTACGGGTAGAGGCTGGAGAGGACATCCGAGTCCATCACATCCACTGGTGTAGAATGTATTTCCCCACCAAGTAAGACTAGCTCCGGGGAAGGTGATACAGAAGAATTGGACTACCCCGGAAACGGCCGCTCCAACCGTCAATCCGATCGAGAGGATATCTGTCATTAACGCCTACTCCAATATAAGCAGATGCACTTACAACAATACTTGTTCCACCAGGCCGGGAATTTCCGGTATAGGTACGACATGAAGAACCAGGCGAGAGGTACTCCCGACCACACGAATGACCAATTGTATGGTGCTTTCTCATCAGCACCTGTCCCTTGTCCATGAGGCGATGTTCAGGGCGGACTTACCAAAGTATTGAGCACCAGCAATAATGACCGGAATATTGACCGCTACAGGTTAGTATGGCTCGATCAAGGACCAAGCGTCGGAACATACACTTGGTGATCTTGTTGGGCCATCGTCTCTTGACAGCCCAAGCGATTACAGTCAATCCTGCACCGACGAGGAAAGCAAACATCAGATTCTTGTACAATCCACTGGTCCCATATACCCGCTCTGGCCCGACGACACCGAATAGAATAGCTGACGAGAAGAAGGTGGTCTGTGGGTCAGCTTCGTAATGGCCTGGCAGATGGATGACGAGCTTACGTAGTATGGACAAGTCATTAGATCTTTCTGACCCGGTTGACATAGATCAGGAATGGCAGACATTTGCCAATTGATTATACCGATACTGACCAGACTACCGAGTAGACAGCCAAGCATCTGAGCTCGAAATGTCGCTCGGGGCGGGACATGTAGGTAATGGGCTAGTTTCTGATCTTGAACGTAGAGGAGGGCCTGAATCAAGGCTGAGCATCAGCATGAGATTTGTTGAAGGGTTTGGAGACTTGCCGACCCATCCGTAGATCTTTCCAATCATGTTTGCGTATGGTCGTCCCGGAATGGCGACACCGACCACAATTTCTGCCAAGACAACAAGGGTGATTTGAACATTCTGCGAGTCAGCTCTGTGTGACACGGAGGTCCGAAAGGCATACACTTATAGCGAAAATGATACCGGCCGGTACCAAGAAGATAGCAGCAAGTGCCATGGTCAAGACGATACCCCACACCGGCATGGTCGTGTCGTAGACCTCACAAGCCACCACACCGAATACGAAAGCCAATAGCGTAACGACCGCGAACCACCATTGACTAGCCTCGGGGTATTGTTTCATCAGTTTGAAGTGAACATCCAACTCCGGCCTTTCCTCCTCTTCCTCGTTCTCCCCCTTTTTCTTCCACAAACTCTTCACTTGCCTCACACCAATCTTGGCTCCGACCTTGATTTGATCCCAGTGCTCAAGTAGAGCGTACAGCAGTGCAGCGGTATATTGTGCGAAATACGCTCCAAAGACTAGATTGTAGCCTGCCGAGTAGTAGAGCGGAGAGTACTGCCTGTATGCATCCACGTCTAGGGTTCGATCGGGCTTGAGGACCGAGGTGACATTATAAAGCGCTCCGAAGCGGTCGAAAGCTTGGTTCGAGTTGGGCAGGAGGTGGGCAGAGTACCATGTGTTTGAGAAGTACAATCCGATGGCAATGAGGAGACCGATTGATGTACCGACTGAAAATCAGCGAGTCGTTCTTGGCAAGGATACAGGACTCACTGAATATCTGAAGAGTCGCCCACCAAGGAGTAATTAATGGTGTCAGACCAGCACCGCTGACGTACGTCCAATCGAAAGTCGGCATCGGGTTCAGCCCGAATCCAGTGAATGTACCCATAACGACCGCGAGTTTGACATTTGTAGGTGAGATCCAAGTTGGCCAATTGAAGTATGTCATGAACGGAAGTAAGAAGGCAGTGACGAAGAACCAACAGAAGCTGGCCAAGGTGGCATATAGACAGAAACGGAAAGCTGTGATCTTCCAGCCGTGTACTGGTGGATCTGGGCCATCTTGCGTGACGTGAACCTCACCACTTTCATCGAAATGTCGTCTGTGGAGAGCGTTGAAGAGCGAGATCTTGGCGAGATTGAGTGGCCAGACCATTGATGATGGATAGACTAGGTACTCCCTTGCCATACCTGCCAAGCCGAATCCGAGGAATTGGGTTGATAAGACGATAAGGAATTGATATCCTAATTTACCTCCTAATTCTGGATCATCAAAGAAGACGGGTAGCTTGGTAGCGAGGATGATGTCGATAGCTGTGGCAGTGGGGAACGAGACGGTAGCCATCATGGTCACTATCGTGTGTTCTTTCACCGTCCACGGTCCTGGGTTCAAAGTGAATGACCAGCCACCAATATGGAAATGTCGTCGAGGTAGGAATTTCGCAAAAGCAATACCAACGGGATGAACGACGAATTGAGCAAGTAATGGTGATAGGTAAATACCAGGTTGGCGAGCTCCGAACCAGCAGTTTAATCCTGTACCCACGATGGTGACGATACAACCTAGGAAGTAAGAACGAAAAGTCTCGCATGATTCTTCGGGGTCGTCGACAGATGGTACGACCGCTCGAACCTCGTGAGGTATGTTGTCGGTAGTAGGTTGAATCTCCTTGACATAGCCATCGTTATCGGTACCAATAATGTCTTCCTCATCATGAGGTTCCAAATGGAGGTGCTTGTCGTCGGTGGTGATGTCCAGCTCGTGGTCTTTGTTCATCGTGACGAGAGTTTGTCGTCGATGAGAACCCGGTTGACAGCATTATCATGTTCAAGTATATATATCTTGGTTGTACGCAATAGAAGTTGAGCGGATCGACAACCCCGGGCAGGCCGAGGAGACAATGCACAAAGGCGCCGGGCGCGTACCTACATAACCCTGAAATAGATGTGGAGCTTTGGCCTCTCTACCTTCTTTCTCGATCGGTATCCCCAGGACCGACGCTTGAGGCTGGACTGCGTCTGCTTACCAGCGTCTTGCAGCGGCTGTGGAGATAAGGCTTCATAGTCATCCACCTTCGGGACGAGATGGCCCGAAGTAACTGTAGGCCGACCGAAAGTGAATATGATATACTCTACCTGAACTGCAATTTGAATTCGCCGTTAAGGCCGGACGAAGCCGCGGTGAAGATATGTGGTACCGAACGAAGTGCACACGAAGCCACACGGATCGTGACAGGCCTAGATTCATGAATGTGCAGTCCCGCCAAAGCTCGAAGACGCGATTGATGCATGCTATGCCCTCGAGACCTAACGCTTCTTGCCAATTCCTTCCAGCCTGACATCTTCCGATCCCCATGCGGTCTTCTCTGCAAATTCTCGATTCTCCCTTCCCCACTTCTCGAAATGTCCCTCGACCATCTCCCGGTCTTTGCCAAATCCAAGAGGTTTACCCCAAGCAGTCCAACAAGGGGCCACCCCCTGGAAAGCTTTCTCCCCTTGATCCGCCGCATCTCTAAGTTCAGGTTCTTTGCAACTATCGAATCCCCCGTATCGTTGTTTGCAAGATACTGATCTTATCTTGCATCGTATCACTGTTGTGTTGGTGACATTTGGGTCTACGGGCTCGCCGACGTAGGTGGTACGGGAGTAGGCTGTTACAGTATTCGTCACTTCCGCTAGGGAATTGCGTTTTTCTTCATGCTGCTCGGGATCAGTCGAGTCAAGAATAAGAGGAGAGTGAAGGTGGACAGTTGCAGAGCGGTAGTTTAACGAGTGGTCATGAGCTGTGGGCGAGAGAATGAGGCCATCGACTGGAGATGAGCAGGTGATACGGAATGCAGGACTTACTCTTTGTCGTGGTTGCCGTAAGAGTACCAGCTCCCCTTTCCACAGCCTCGACGAGTCCAGACTGACGATGCCTTGAATCAATATCACCGCCCCTCTACCCGTGAGGAGCAGACTCACGTATGCAGGTAAACGTTATAACTCCCCTCATCCTCCTCATCTCCCTCTCCGTCGTAGACAGCAACAAGGATCAACGGTAAGTTCATGATAGTCTCCTCCCTCTTCTTCCCTTTCACATCTTCTCGATCACCAGGATGGATGAAGGCCACATGTGAAATTGGTGATTGCCCAAAGATCTCCAGGGCGGCTCGAAGGTGATAAGATGCTCTGTTGGTGTAAAGTCGGATGGAAGACTGGGGGTCCTTGACCTCTGTTGTCATCTCAACGTCTTGTCGGCTGGAGTGGAGGAACTTGTATACTCTACGTGCGTACTCAAGGATGCATACGAGCAATTAATAGCAATGGGTTGTACAAAGGATATGCGATCAAATCAGGGTAGCGCTTACACTCAATTTGTTGAAATCATAAATCCCTGTTTCCATATTTTGGGCAAGACCTTCCCTTCCTTTCTTGATCTGCATTCAAGGTCTATTTCTCGGGCTACCGTCCATGCGCAGTACCTACTCACCAATGACCCTCTAACTGTAGAAGCAGCGAAGCATTCCGCATTAGCAGCTCCTCACCGGCGATCCCGGGCCTGCCCACATGGCACCACTTTACCGCCAGCCCCGCCCGCGCTACCCCACTCGGCATGATCCCCGAGCGCTATTTCCAAGCGCCTTTACAGATAACTTATCATTCAGTGTTGAGACTCTAGAATGGTCCATCATCAACAACTACGATGTCTATTGTGGCACATTCGACCACTGAGCAATCTCGTATTCCATCCGGCAGGAAGGTTGAGCTAGCTGCCTTGAGTAGCCAGCTGGTAGGCAAGTCTTCTTGGCAGGATCAGACCTGGGAGTATCCTCAAGCGCCAACTTCCGGAGGAGTGGTCGAGACGCGTCATGGGTGTCAGATAGCGGATCCGTATCGGACTTTGGAGACTCTCGAGGATGAAGCGACCCAGAAATACATCGCCGAACAGAATCAGGTGAGTTGGGAGTCTGGGAGAGTGAGGAGTGAGCTGATAATAGCTCTCCCGCCCTCTCCTTCATTCGCATCCTCTCCGAAAGGAGCTTGAAGCTGCGGTAGAACAATCGTACGCATATGAGCGAACATCATGCCCCATGCTGCAAGGTGACGGATACTATTACTGGCTCTACAACCCGGGCACTTCCCCTCGAGATGTCCTAGTCAAATCACGCGACCTCAGGAACGATTTCGGTAAACCGCCAAATTCCATTGACGAGAAGAATGGGCCGTGGTTGGTATTCGACCCGAACGAGGAAAATGACACATCGTTGTATATGTATTCCTGGTCGCCTAGTGGACGGTATTGGACTGCTATCTTGCAGAAAGCGGGGAGTGATTGGCAGAATATCAGGACTATTGACACCACGACGGGCATTGCTGTGGAGGATGATTTGACTGGGGCCAAATTCACATTCGGCGCTAGTTGGGTATACGATACTGTAAGTTGGCTTATCGTCTGATGGCTGATAACAGGGATTCATTTACAAAGCGACGATAAGCGAGACCAATGGATCAGCGTACAGCTCGATGGACGGAGCATTTGGGATGTTTTATCACCGATTGAACACTCCTCAGTCGGAGGACGTTCTAGTCTGGCATGGCGAAGGGGATGATGCGACATCCCAGATCGTTGGCAGACCTCATGTCATGTCTTGCAAAGAGACAGATGCGACAAAGAGATCATGGATGCTGTGGGACATTTACAGGAATACGAATCCTGAAACAGAATGTTTTGTCATTGATATCCCTACCGATGTAAAGGATTTGGGACACCGGCTGAAGGAAGTGATTGAAGGGAATAAGAGGTGGTTGACGAAGGGCTGGACTGGGCAGACTACATGTAGGTCAATCCTTTGGGATATTGCTAACAAACAGATATCGGGACTCTCTCTTCTGACGTACACTTGTTCTTCTCCACTACCGACGGTATCGAAGCCGGACGTATTCTTTCACTTGATGGAAAATCTTGGGACACCAAGCCCGATTTGAGGCTACGAGTGGTGATATCGGATCATAAAGATGGCCTGATTCTCCAATCGGCTCATCTTGTGAACGATCAGATCCTCACTCTTGTTTACCTGCGTGATGCTTGCGCCGAGATCGTCTTCGCAGATGCCAGGACCGGTCAGTCAATCGGTAAGACCGATTCAAAGGGCACAAGGGGACATGCTACGGTCGAACATATCGATGTTCCTGTCCCACACGAAGAATTGGACGCCCAGAGACGGGGTCTAGATCCAGTAGTGATCCCCAAACACGCTTCTATATCTGCTGTATCCTGTCGGTCCGATTCGGACGAACTGTTTCTCGCTATCGACACCTACGTTGCTCCTCCATATGTCCTCACTGGAAAAGTGTACAATGAGGCGGACCAAGGAGTGGATGTCCATATTGGCCGGTTGGACCATGGTGATGCTCCTCATGAAGACCTTGTTTGTCGGGAGGTCATGTATACCTCTCATGATGGAGTCAAGATCCCCTTGTTCATCAATCACGCCAAGGACCTCGATGCTACCATCCCACAACCTGTTTTGTTACATGCATATGGAGGATCAGGAATGTGTCTAACACCACATTATAATCCTTTATTCGCGTCTTTCATGCGGAATCTACGTGGAATGTGAGTCATATTTGCAGTCCGAGCCCTAGCTGATGATAGTGTCGCTGTCGCTTGTATACGAGGCGGAGGCGAATATGGGAAAGCATGGCATGATGTCGCTGTTGGAATCAACCGATCTGTTTCATTCGACGATATGGCTTATGCGGCTCGGTATCTACATTCTTCCGGGTTATCAAGCCCAAGTCTGACGTCGATATATGGGATTTCGAATGGAGGACTACTCGTAGCGGCTTGTGCCAACCGGAATCCAGAATTATACGGCGCTGTCTTTTGCGATGTAGGCGTGTTGGATCTCACTAGGTTCCATAAGTTTGTTAGTAACCTTGATTCGATCCACTCGGTCCAGCTGACAAATAGACTCTTGGTCGTTTATGGACCGCAGAATATGGTGATCCCGATAACGAAGATCATTTACCAACTATCCACTCGTCCTCTCCTTATCACAATATCAACCCTCATGCTACATATCCAGCAATATTAGTCACGACGGGCGACCACGATACCAGGGTCATACCAGGTCATTCGCTGAAGTATATCGCTCAGCTACAGAGTATGCTCTCTTCATCTATCGCTCATGCAAAGCTGATAACAGACTTACTGCCCAGGAACAGAAACGCTTTCCTTGCTCGTATATACGAGAATGCCGGTCACGAATGTTTGTCCACTTAATTTCCCCGGACAGAGAATGTTTGGCTGACGTGGTAGCGGCTAGCAAGTCTGTGGCTCAAAGAGTCGAAGAAGCTGTGGATAGACTGGTCTTTGTCCTCTCGACCATCACTCGGGAATGACCGGGCAGTCAGAAGGTGTTGGAAATAATGATTGATTAGATGTCAGATGAATGTATATAGATGCCAGATGATTCACCGGATATATGCAATCAGGAAATGCCAGATAATCTACGCCAAGTCCATAACAATTATCGCCTAATCGGATAACTTCGGAGAATCTACATAAGTGGAGGTGTGACATGTGGAGGTAGTCACCACCATCACTACTTTGCTCTCTCTTTCAATCAATCCAACGCCTGGCAAACACAATGGCATCCTCATTAAAGCTATCTCCACACCTCAAAGCCCTCATCAATTCACCCCATTCCCTCCCTTCGCCGATCGCTTCTCCAGGTAGAGCAGCTTTGAAATCACTATTCGACAAGATCACGTCGAAAGGCGAGAAATATGGGATTGGACATGAAACTTGGTTGACCCTAAGTACAGCTGCTTTGGTCACTGTGAACTCGCCCGAGAGTGTAGGTGGACTATGGGAGTATGCTAGAAGCAAGGGCGTCGATGGGGTCGAAGCTGCTTCCGTGAGTCTATATCCTCGTGTAGGAATAGCGCTGATTCTAGATCATGAGGGAGACTGGATTGAAATGTATTTCATTCTCTGGTGTAAGTTCTTCTGCTACCTTTGAAGAGCAACTAGTATAGCGACCGTGTCCAGAAATCAACTGATAGACAGATCCCCCGAACGATCAATGCTCTCGTTGCTCTTCGATCCCAATTACCCTCTGACGTCAAATCATCCCTGTCCACCGAATCACTAAGATCAATGTCTAATCAAAACCTCGAGCCCGTTTCAAAATCCGGCTTGGCACTCTGGGACGGTATCTACTCTCCACATCACGTCAAACTACTGGCCAAATTAGGCGAAGCGCATCCCGACCTTCCCGTTCATATCCTCCATTCGCATTACTCCCACCTACTCTCTGATCCTCTCGCCGTATTCCCGGAGGGTCACCATAAGATCGGAAGAGTTTTGACGAGTGTGGTGGCTATCGCGTGTCTGAGAGCTCAACAAGGAGTTGCGCCTCAATTGACCTCGCATGTATTTGGGTTGAAAAAGGCTTTATTGGAAGGTGGAGGTGGTGAGGGTGAAAAGGGATTGGTCAAGGGGGAAGAATGGTTAACAGAGGATGCAGGAGTTGAATGGGTTTTGGACTCTACGGATAAGATCTCGGAGGTTGTTGCGGGTAGGACTAGCTTTGCTGGACCTGTCGGCGAAAAGGCGAAGCTGTAGATAGGAGTAGAATGAGATGAAGACATCGAAAGGCAGAAGTCGATTATGCATTGCATCAAGCTTGAAACCCATATACGCTAGTAGTATCATCTATACATGCCTTCGCCTTGCAAACCTGTCAGCCAGTGATCAAGGTACCCGATCCGACTTCTGAATCTTCACGCGCACAGGTCTGATTTAACTTCTTCATGCAAGATGTTATGCTGTCTACTTCTTTGTCTACTCTTCTAAACCTGCTCCTTACTGCCCGACTCTAGTATTTGCCCAGCTTCTCGGCAACCTTGAACCCACACCCAGTCTTCTCCTTAACTTCCTCCAACGTAACACCTTCAGCCAATTCTACCAATGTCAAACCCCCACCTCCCGCTCTATCAACCTCAAATACACACAAATCCGTGATGATCTTCCCTACGACCTTCACGCCTGTAGCGGGTAAGGTACATTGTTCAACGACTTTTGGTTTCCCGTATTTATCCACATGATCCGTGACTACGATCACCAGTGTCTCGTCGGGATTGGAAACTAGATCCATAGCTCCTCCCATTCCTTTCACTAGTTTGCCTGGAATCATGAAATTCGCCAAGTCGCCCTGAGCTGACACTTCCATCGCTCCTAGGATAGAGACGTCTACGTGACCTCCTCTGATCATTCCAAAGGACTCGGAAGAGTCAAACACGGACGCTCCGGGTACCAAGGTTACGGTCTCCTTTCCTGCGTTGATGATGTCGCTATTTGTCAGCGCTGACTTGATACTGGGTCATGGTGGGACTCACGCATCAACTTGGTCTTTGGTGGGATAAGGTCCCATGCCAAGAATACCATTCTCCGATTGTAACCAAACATTGACTCCTGGTTCCGTATAATTGGCAGCCAAGACGGGCATTCCAACTCCAAGATTACAGTAGTACCCATCTTTCAATTCCCTCGATGCCCTCTTGGCAATTTTCTCACGACGTAGCTTAGCGGCATCCTTGGTCTCTGCCGTTGCGTCGGATTTGTCGCCTGAGAGGGTCATGAATTCGATTTGTTTGTCAACTGTGGCTGGGACGATTCGGTCGACGTAGATTCCTGGAAGGTCGACTTCCATGGGAGTGATCTCGCCAACTTCGACAATGTTCTCGGCCTGGAGCGTTAGTGACTGTCTAGACGAAGGCAGACTGGGGGGCTTACCTCGACGATGGTAAGTTTAGCGGCTTTTGCGCATAGACTAGCGAATGCTCGAGTGGTGTACCTGACATTAGCTCCACTGTCCTCTCCGTACTCAGGAGTCTTACCTGAAAACACAGTTTCCAGCTTTATCAACTTTCCAAGCTCTGACAATTGCTACATCCCCTTTAATAGCCGGTTCCATTAGGTATCTCTTGCCTTCGAATTCTTGAACTTGCTTCTTGACTCCCTCAATCTCTATGCTTTGTTTCCCATCTGCTCCCTTTCGAGAGTATTTCTGAGGGATTCCTCCTGTCTCGACGAGTGTCCCGGCACCTGTACGAGTGAAAACACCGGGCATTCCTGCGCCTCCTGCTCTTAGTCGTTCGGCTATCGTCCCTTGAGGAGATAGTTCGAGAGCGACTTCTCCACCTAGGTAGGCATCTTGGAGACGCTTATTTGTCCCGACGTAGGACATAATCATTTTGGAGATTTGGCCGGATTTGATGAGGGGTGCTGTCTGATTAGCGAGATGCTATGCTGGTACAAGGTGGGAAAGACATACCTAGACCGACGACACCATCTCCAGCATTGTTGGATACGACAGTAAGATCATTGATCGCTGGAGTATCCCCTAAAGCCTTGATGATAGTCTCGGCAGTTCCACATAATCCGAAACCTGATCGTCAGCAACTTTCCTGCGGCACTCGAGGCACTCACCAGAACTGAGAACGAAAGATCCAGGCTTGATATCCTGGACAGCCTCATACGCCGATCCCCATACCTTGCCCTTCTTCGTGTCGACCGCTGGTTTGCCCACGCGCTCAGCTTTACTGGGTACGGAATGTAGAGGTGATCTTTCGACGATTGTCGATTTTGACCGTGTGACGAGTCCTAAACGAGGTGATGCCAGGATGGTAGGGCGGATGAGTGTGGTGGTAGATAGAGATCGGGCTGATGCTCGAGATAGAGCTCTTGGTGTGCGTGTGATCATCATCGTGGGGGTTGCTTGGGGATTTGAGTGGTTGTGAATGACCTGCTTATATACATGTGTTCGCGTACTCGTACATGACGATATACAAATTCCCGGTAAATCAGACCGGCATTCGGCCGAGCCAAAACAGTCATAGGCCCGACGCCACCCGAGCTATCTGGCATTTCTAGCTTGCTATCTGGCATTCTATGCCAAGCCATCTGAAATCGCACGCGGGCGCTCTTGCATTCTCGCTGCTAAGATATGATATCTGGTTGTCACTCTCTGGCATAAGTGCGCGGCGATTTGATATCCAAAGGAGGGGGTGTGTGCGGCATAATCCCGATCAGGGACACAGCGACTGTCGCAATGATGCCGCTCCGAGCCGATGTAAAACGGTAACAGTTTGAGCCTTTGAGTGGCCCATCCTATCATGTAAAAGTACAAGCCATCCACTCTCTCTTCCATTAAGTATTGTATACACGCATGAAGCTCATCTGCGTACACGCGAGAATAACGTGGGTGAATGGATATAAACCGGAGAACCCCTTTCCCCCAATCACTCAGGCACGTTCACCCTCCGGCCCCGGGGGTCTAGACACCTCGCTTAGAATCCAGTGGAGAGATTAGAGAAGGTCAAATATTGTAAAGAAAAGGTCAGATATCGCTTACACTTGACAGGTAAGAGATACCTGTATACACTCAGAAGCGATCACACTCCTCTTTCTTGTTCTTACATTTGACCTTTTCCCCACCAAGAGGTCAGATAAAACGTTCGCTTCTTTCGCTCCTTGTCACTTTATAAACACGACCTAATCGATATCAATCCCCCCTTTTTCTCAATATGCTTCGATTACCTCTTCGCCGCTTTGCTCTCTCGACTCGATCTCGGCTTCAAGTTAGGGCTATCACCACTACTACAAAGACACTTGCTCAACCCTCTTTCGCTACCCACTCTGATACACCAGACGAGATGCCTGTTCCTGTTAGGACTACTGCCCAATGGGCTGAATTCGGTAGGGAGCATGTTACCAATGGTCTTGGACGATTGAAGGATCATGTTATCGTCAAAGGATCTGGATTGGATTTGTACACTTCTGAAGGAGAGAAGATCTTGGATTTCACCGCTGGTATCGGAGTCACCAACCTCGGACAGTAAGTGTTTGTTGTCGAGACAGGGATCGCGTCCACCATTGATAAGGAAATGCTGACGACCAGCTGCCACCCTGCCGTCAGTCAAGCCGCCGCTGCCCAAGTTTCTCAACTTGTCCACCTACAATGCTCCATTGCATTCCACGCACCATACCTTCAACTCATCGATCGACTCCTACCCGCCATGCCCCATCCTTCTCTCGATTCATTCTTCTTCTGGAACTCTGGATCGGAGGCCGTCGAGGCCGCTATGAAGCTAGCTAGGAAGGCTACGGGAAGAACCAACTTGATCACATTCCAAGGAGCTTATCACGGAAGGACTTACGGGTCTGGAGCTATGACCAGGTCAAAGACTATCTACACCCAGGGAACTGGTCCTCTACTTGTGAGTCGGATTGAGAATTGAAGGGCGTCCCACGTCTTCTTGAGTGGATGCTGATTACAGGGCTCCATCTACTGTACCGCCTACCCATACTGGCACTCTCTAGGTGTTCAACAGGGAACCTCGGAAGAGGAGATTGTTCGAATGGCATCATTCCAACTAGACATGACACTACGACAGCAAGTCAACCCCAACGAAGTCGCCGCCATCATCATCGAACCCGTACAGGGAGAAGGTGGATACGTCCCCTGTCCACCTGCTTTCCTCAAGCACTTGAGGGAAGTATGCGATAAACACGGTATCATGTTGATTGTCGACGAGGTCCAAACTGGATTCATGAGAACTGGGAAATACTTCTCGGTAGACCATATCGAGGGATTCAAACCCGACGCCTTGATCATGGCTAAAGGATTGGCCAATGGATTCCCCCTATCCGGTTTAGTCACCAGGAAGGAACTGAGTGACAAATTGGAACCTGGATCTTTCGGTGGTACCTATGCTGGAAACGCAGTTGCATGCGCAGCGGGTATTGCGGCACAGGAAGTTTTCCAGACTGAGGATATCGAGGGCAATGTAGTAAGGAGGTCAGAGCAGTTGTATACTGCTTTGAACAAGTTGGCCGAGTCACCAAAGACAAAGCACTTAATCGCAGAAGTCAGGGGACAGGGTGTAAGTCATATCCAACCCCATCAATCCGATCATAGGCTGACGATATAGTTGATGGCAGCAATCGAATTCCGTCAATCTCAAGACTCCTTAACACACACCGGCATCAACGTTTCCTCCACTCCCATCCCTAAAGATATCGGAAAACGAGTTCAGAAATACTGTATGGATCAAAACCTCTTGATCTTAACGACATCATGTTTCGACACTATTCGATTCATTCCTGCTCTTATCGTCTCTGAGGAGGAGATGGACAGGGCAACTAAGATCTTCAGTGATGCTGTTCAGCAAGTTGCTATGGAGGGTTAGGTTAGGCTTCGGGTTTTGATACGATACAATGAGATCTTGGTATATGTTTTGTAGAAGTATGGATTGTATGAATGATCGTCTCGATATCCAGACTCCGCAGTGCCGTGTTTGCGCAAACCACCTAATGGAATGAACCCTATCGACTTTGGGGAAGCAGAAAACTGACTACGAGTAAACTAACTGGAGTGAATATTAGCGGAACCAATAAATCAATCATCGCTGCGATGGTCCCTCGAATTCTTGAAGACACGCTAGCCACCACTCTCGCATGCATTGTCACTTTACGATCCGTTACTAAGCTGCTGTGGTAGGAAGAGACAGGCCGGATAGAAGGCAAAAAGATTGGACGAGCAGGGAATTGAACCCTGGACCTCCTGTAAACCAGATGTCTAACAGTTGTTATTTGCTAAACAGATGCGCTACCAACTGCGCCACCCGCCCATTCGATGGGTGCTTGATCTTGAGCAGTGTATAAACGTAGATGTTTGAGGGAACTAGACCTATCCCTTCGCTCACTCTCAGGATGCCGGAGTACCATGAATCTCACATCGAGCTGGCTTGGGATAAAGGTAGACCCGCACTCGGGCGGTTGGAATTCAGCCGATCATCTTTCTCACGTAGGTTATAGACAGGCGAGGCGTAATTTGCATATCTAGCTCATCTATCACTTGATATACCACGGCTCTACACTTCGCAGCCTGCCAGCTGTCCTACTCCTTTTTGTCTAGTTTAGCTTTCTTCCTCAAAGCTCTCTTCCTGATATCCTTATGCATCGAATCAACGACCCACATTCCGATATTCTCGGTGAAATACCCACCCATACCAACTGCGTAATCCATGATTGCATGGGCGGGGTAGGGGGTTGATTCGTGTTTCCTTCCCTGGGCTCCGACTGGGTTTCCGATTGAAGAGAGGACGGATTTGACAAATTGAGGTGGGGTTGGGACTGTTATGGAGGATTTTCGGATCTTGGACATTGCCGTTGTCTATGGGTCAGTCATGAATAGCAGCAAAGACGGCTTGTGGCCAGTCAGATGGTAGTAACCGGAGCTGCCTCGAGGGATCGTAGTGCGAATAGTGCTCAGGAGGGTAGTCCAATGGTACGCGAAAGGGGCAGGAGGAATGACATACGACGAAAGCAGGTTGTACCATCTGGACAACAACCCTTGAATCCCTGACTTCCTCCGCCAAAGCCTTGGTCCAAGTAGCCAATCCCCCTTTACTCATTGAGTAAGTTGCAAGTAACGAAGATGGGATCCTCCCGGTCAAAGACCCCATGTTGAGGATCAAGGACTGAGGTCCGGATCCAGCTGATCTCTTGATCATGGAAGGAAGGATAGCTCGAGTAAGGAGTAGAGTTCCGAAAATGTTTGTCTGGATGATGTTTTCGATTTCGGACAGTGGAGTGTCGGCAAATGGAACTGGCATCTCATGCGACGCGCCAACATTGTTCACTGCGAGTCAGCCTTCAGATCAAATGGTGTACGAGTGAACATACCGAGGATACCGATATCGAGGGTCTTTGCTAATTCTTCCATCTTGGCGAACCCAGTCTCCCTCTCTTCGGGTTTCGATACGTCGATAGCGACTACTTTGGTCTCGACCTTGTATTTGGATGCTACCTGTCAATATCGCCTGGATGAAATAGCCGATGTGACGAACCAATCTCATCAGCAATCTCTTGAGTCGCGCCTTCCCTCCTTCCAATCAAAACGACGCTGAAGCCCTTCTTGGCAAGTTGTCTTGAGAACTCGGCACCAATTCCTGCAGTAGCACCCGTAACGACTGCCCATGATTTCTGCTTCCTGTCTTGGAATGCTTTGATCTACCATCAGCCCTGTCGGCCACTTGACGAATGACAAGCAGACGTACATTCGTGCCGGATACAATAGTCATCTCGGCGATGAGTCGCAGGATAGACCATGCTTGACGAAGGAGCACAAGAGCACCTATGGAGGCTAGGAAGAGGGTAGGAAGGGGGAGATCGATTGCTGAAAGTCAGTCAGTCCTCTTGAGAATTTGGAGAATGTGATTTACACAGTTCATGGCCCAGGAAGTTGACCCTCGGATGGAACCCGCTTGAGCCTAGATTCACGTTCTTGACTACCATCTTGGTTGTAGAGTAGTGCAGTACAGGGGGCTACATTGACATTTCGCGGTTGACGCGATTCCACGTGTTTACCCTGAATTTAACCTCCACTCAAGAAGTCCACTCGACTCTCTTCCTTGACAACCTTTTTGTTTGTATCCTTGCCACTCTCTTGGTGAGACACGCGGTGGTATCCACAACAGCGACCACAACAACAAACATGGCACGCGTCAAGAAGCGTCCCTTAGATCTATCACCTGAATTACCAAGAAGGAGTACGAGATCTTCTAGGATTTCTGCTTCTACTTCTACTACCCCTTCAACATCAACTCCACCCCTTGACAAGGTAGAAATGAGGCTCCCTACGCCTCTTGCACCGAATGGTGCCGAGATCAGATCAGGATCCAAATCATGGGAGAAGGATTTCAAGCTGTTGACGTCACAATGGAAAAAGGGGGAAATCGACGGTTATGGAGGATTGGTGGCAACAATCATGAGTAAGTTGACGGTCGAGTAATAGCTGAAGCTAGATTTCAAATCTGGTGATGGTGATCACTCTGCTCGCTTCAAGCTCCAATATGAAGACATCGACGGAAGAGTATTCTCCTATACAGTGGAATTGGCGTTCAATGGTATGTCCTCCATAGTGCTACGCTGATGAGAGATTTGAGGACATATCCTCAACAGTATACCCTTCTATGCTTTTCCGACGACACCCTTCCCAAGCGATCCACCAGGACTTTCACAAGGTTTTCGGAGATATTCAATCTGGATATCAAGGAGGTGATCAGTGCTTTGGTGATGGGCTTGCAAGGGGATGATGAGATTGATGGTGGCGCTAGTCGGATGTTGATCGATGGACAGGGATCATCTGCCGCATCCGAGGGCGATGAGGAGGAATGGGAAATGGGAGAACCAGAAAGTCACGATTTCATGCCTACATTTATGACGGCCGGTAACGCAACTTCGTCAGTAGGGATGGATTGGGATATGTTGAAAACGTGAGCGACTACATTACTTTCTTCGGATAGCTGATGAAAGACACTTTGAGCAGGCGAAATCATATGGCTATCGTCCTGGCTTGACCGCTATTTCTGATCACTGGGTAGGTCATCTGCTAATCAGCACTGATGACAGGTGATCTCATACTCCATTCCATTCAAAAATATCGACATTGACCCCAATACACTCTGCATGTGGGATGACGGTCTCGTCGAAGCTTGGCGGACGGATCAGAGGTTCACTTTACTGGTCACTACGAATCAATACCCTCCTCATCTCGATCTAGTGAAATATACAATAGGTTATGGACCTCATTACAAGCCGGACTCGGACACCATTTTCAATTCGACCAAAATTTCGGGTTCAGCCATCGGGTCCGGCACTCAACTTGAACCATTCTACCTATCTGCCCCACTCAACAACTACCTCAAATCATTCGCTAGGTGCTATAAGCTCCGCACTGGTTTCCAATTGAATTGGACCGATGCAGACGGAATTGGTATGGACGAGATTCAATCGAATAGGGTATTCATGGAGAATTGGCATCCCCCAATTAGTCAAGAATGGGACGACTCCGATCCGGTCGTCAAGGGGTACGACAGGAATTTGCCACTGGTCGCTTTCTGGTGGAGTTTGAGGAGGTTCACTGAAGCTACTAAATACTGCTTAGTACGTGATTCTTGGAAGTACAGTAGGCTGACAGCAGAATTGCGGTACGGCAGTTGGGATCCCATCACTTCGACCATATGTTTGCGACAAGCCGCTTTGCTTATACGGGTTCATGAGTCTAGGGTAAGTCTGTCAGTAGTGGAGACAGATGACCGCTAATCGTAGACTGGGCCCTGCAGTTGAACATGTCATTCAAACTCAGCCTGGCGTTGTCGATCTACTCGTTTCCCTCGCGTATTCGGCCGCGAAGTCCAACACCAGAATGACGATGCCATTAGGTTTACAGCAAGTCGTTCCACTTCCTATGGGATGAAGCTGATATTAGTATCGAATTAGCCGATGGTACACTTCTCGACTCCTCACTGGATAAAGCAGCAGCTTTGGCTGAATTGATTGAAAATATCCCTCTGGTCTCTTCGATCAAACTTCATCTCGATAGCGGCCTCAAGTTGAAACATATCGATGCTAGTCCTGGAGCGATCACAGTCCTTAGATGGATAGTCGGCTCGTGCAGGGCTTACCTCAAAGAAACCAAGTCCGGAGAGGGAGTTCTCAATGCTATCGCCACAGCATACGCTACAGGAGACGTGGTTCGACAATTCACGTTCGTCGTGGGTTCACCGGAGCAGGAAGATAATTTCAGACAAGAGATCGTAAAGGCGAAACTGGAAAAGGCGAGCTGTGAGCAGTTTCCGACTTTGCTTGCTTTTCACGGTATGTCCCCATCTTGCCTTTGATCCTTTCATCGAATAAGCGCCTAATGGCAGGTTCTGGAACCGAGAGGTGGCACAATATCCTAAGGACTGGACTGGATTATAACGAGACCGTCTGCGGAAGAGTGAGTCTTGTGTGTTCGTTCAGGAGTCGGGACTGATATTCTAGGCGTATGTTCATGATCCAGTGGTCGAGTAAGAGGACTGACGCCTAGATATGGACACGGCGTATATTTTGCCGCCGAGTCCACCACGTCCATGGGTACTTATGCAAGAGGCTGCCAGTACAACAGAGAAAAGGCGGATTTCAAGGTCTCAAGAGCCACTGCCCTTGTTGAGCTTGGTAAGCTCTATACATACCATGACTTGCATGATTGCTGATAAAAAAGTCAATACTCCAGACAAATTTGTCAGTAGTAACCCCTACTACGTCGGTGAGTGCCGATTCTTCCCTGACGAACGGAGCTGAAAATAGTCAACAACGTCAAGCAAATGAAACCGCTCCTTCTCCTTGTAGTTGGTAACATGGAAGGTGACCGACCCAAACAAGTAGAATCAAAAGGCCGATTATTCCAGCACGACCCAGCTCTGAGGTTGAAGACGACCTACAATTCTCAGCCTCTTCGAGTCGTATGTTATTCCCCCTCTTATGATCATTCTGACGGGTAGACAATGCCGGAACAACTCAGTACAGTCATTCTGATGGATGATGAGGAAGACGATGAGACCGATACCAATCTCCTCAAACCACCTGTATCATCATTTATCCCTTCCCCACCGGAGAGGTTTGCGAAGCTGGACTTAATGCCACCGCCGACAGAGACGTCAACTGTCGCCTCTAAAGCGTTACAGAAAGAGTTCAAGAGTCTGGTAAAACTTCAGACAAATGATGTCTTGCCCTTTTACATCGATCCGGGCACTGATTCGTGAGTCTCGTCTCCTGCTCTGTCCTGTTTCTTGCAGAGTTCCGGATGAGCCTATTCAAATTGGATACGAGACTGATGATAGACTGTATTGCTGGGTACTTGAACTATTCGAGTTCCCGGAGTCGAAATTGAAGGAGGATATGAAGAAGTTTAAAGTCAAGTCACTTGTGTAAGCTATCTTCGCCCCAATGTCTTGGATAGAAAGCTGATGGGAAGAACGGAAGTTAGATTCCCAGCATCTTTCCCACACTCCCCGCCGTTTATGAGGATCCTTCATCCGAGGTGTTTACCGTTCATGCAAGGTGGTGGTGGGAATATTACAGCGTAAGCACCCCTCCTTGGCGTTTATCACTACCAGGATGAAGTAGCTAATGTATAGGGGAGGATCGATCTGTAACGAGATCCTGACGGTCAGTCCCTATAGTCGATCGAGTCAGCGAAGCTGATGATTAGGGATCAGGATGGAACCCCGCTTACTGTGTCGAAGCGATGGTTAGGGATATTATGGTTAGTCAGCTGTTCTTATTGTCTGGTGACGTGCTGATGCACAGACAAACATGACCGAGGCTAGTAAGTATCTCCGAGCGATCCGTTTTGACGATAGCTCCCCCTGCACGATTGGATCCTCATAGATGGGATCAGGCTTACACGTTGCCAGAGGCTGTGGAGGCGTTTAAAAGGGTTGCTGGACAACATGTACGTGTCTCTGCCTTCATACCTTTATCTCCTCCCCTCCCCTCGAATTGAGCATGGGACTTGCCTCGAGAGGGGAACGAATGAGAAGAGTAGAGCTGATATTAGGGATGGGCCGTTCCGGCTGGTTTCGATAAAGTATGTCCTTGGTTTCGTCTGGAAGATAAGCTGATGGTAGATGGCACGATAGTGGTCATGATAGTGTTGTGTATAACGAGAGACGAGAAACGACATTCGCTGAGAGTTGTATATGACGCCGATGGGATACGAACATTTTGAGCAGAGTTGTACATAGTAGTAAACCACACTTGCAAGTAAATAGGAGCAACGATGAATCAATTCAGCGCGTCTCTATGATCTCTCTGCACTAGATATACTTCATTCAATTGCCCACCTTACTTGTATACTTCAATTGTCACCGGACGATGAGCGACATCACCAGCGTAGATCTGGAAGCAGACCAGGATCTGAGGGATGTGTTCAAGTTGATGTACGATGATGAAGAGGATTGGACTATTGATGAGGTTTGTCCTAATTCACGTCACGGTCAAGTACTAATGGTAGGATGATCATCCATCATTGGATTCTCTCGTTCCGGACATTCAACTCGACCTAGCACCAGAAATAGAGGATCAATACCTCCAAACGACATATAGTAGGAAACGATTCAGATCACTACTCGATACTCTCGTCCCGACTTCACATTCATCGAAGAAACGACGTATATTCCCCTCAAACCCCAATCCAAACCCCTATTATCCCTCCTCTCTACCTCTTCCCCCTCTTCTTTCTTATACAGTCTACGAACCATTCAATCCTCTATCTTACCTAGCTCGTTTAAGGACATACCATCCATCGCTCTACTCCTCTTTTCTACCCGGATCAATATCGCCTGGAAGATTAGCGAGTAATGGATGGTTTTGCTCGATGAAAGATGGACTGGAATGTGGTTGTGGAGCTAAGTGGGGAGTTGGTGGACTCCTAGATATCAAGGATGGGAGGGTGAGGGAAGAGATTGGGCGGAGATTGGGAGAAGGCATGGGCGGGAGACATGAAGCTGGGTGTGGATGGAGGGTGTTGAGTTGTCCAGGTACGTCTACTACCACTTCTACTTCCACTTCTACTTCCACTGCCTATTCGTCTTTTCGTCCCGTTCACTTGTCGCTGTATTCGAAGGCGATGCTGATGACAGACGATATCATGTCCAGACTACGAAATACACTACATATCCCCATTGCAAGTAATATCGCCCCTCTCGCCATCACCCTGCCCACCAACCTGGATCTTCGAAGCTGCCTATCCGAGAAACAATCGAACAACCTGACATTCGCCCTCTCACGCTATACCGCCCCGACACCCACGCAAGCAGAACTTGCATTCTTCGGATGGACGCCTCATCCACTTTCCACCGAGATCATATCATGTCGTATCTGCCAGCGTCGCCTGGGTTTATGGGCTTTCCCGGTCTCGCCCTCGGGTGCGAGCGAGACGAGCGGGAGAATAGACAGTGAGAGGAATGCAGGATTGGATTCAGTCGGGGAACATCTCAGTTGGTGTCCTCTTGGGATCGCGGGCTGGTGGGAGGGCTGTGCACTGTTGAAAGGCGGTAGGGGGAATATCGGGGATTTGACGATTTCCAAAGACGTGAAGAGGAGGAAGTGGATTAAGGCTAAGAACGCTGCATGATCGGCCTGCGTGAATCTGTTGTATGCATTATCGCTCATGCGAATTTGAACGAGGCTACCATGTCGACTCTGGGTTGACTACAGTAATCGATACAGGATACATCTAATCTAGTCTGACATTTATCAAATCTACCCTACCACTACACCACTCTTCAATCGATATCATCGGAAATCTCGACTTTCTCGACCTTTTCCGTCGTATCCTTGATCGGCTCACCACTTTCCTGGTTATCGTCCTCCGTCTCAAAACCCTTTCCTTTTCCCTTATCCCCCAAAGCCTTTTTCAGCTCCTCGTCGACAATCTCGAATCCAACCGCAAACATCACATTTTCTCCTGGTGTTCCTCGCTTTTGACAGACGTAAGTCACTGGTTGACCATCCCAATATTTGGTAAGAGGAATCTGAAGTTTAAAAGGTGGTGGCAGTTGAACAGAGAGGGTATTGAAGTCTGTCAATCAGCCCATCGTCCACTTGACCTGATCGGGAATCTAGACTGAACAACGACGCATTTGCTGAATTAGCAAGCAGTAGGAGGGATATGTGGGGTGTTGGAGGTCAAATAGGAAAAGAGCGACACACCCAAGAGACCATTACAAAACTCCATAGCCACCTCCTTGTCCTTCAAGCCGACGGCCTGACGATGGGCCTTGTCGCCAAAGTACTTTGCCCTGCCTTTACTATCGCTCGGTACATCTAATATCAGCATCTCTCATATCTGATTCAATTGTAGGAAGGACATACCCTCTAGATCTTCGTGAGACTCTGTTATTGTACTACCCGTAGCACTGGTTCCGATTGAAAGATTATTCATACTAGCGACCATCGGACTCAAGGCCCATGGTTCATCGGCGTAGATATCACTCTCGACGTTTGGATCTACGAAGCTGTTATCAGCGGTCCGTATCTGTATGGTATCTGAGAGAAGGGGGTGTCAATGAGCCAGATCTGACTGGAGAGACAAGAGGGATTCCTGGGAAGAATGAGGGGTGTAAGGAGGAGGAATAGCTTGGAAGAAGAGACGTACTACATGAACTTCGTAGCTATACTTGTTCCCCATGGTAGACTATCCCTGATAGGATGTTCAAATACGTTCCCCCAAAGTACTTGATCCGCATCGACGTCTTCTAAGAATTTACCTACTTATCAGCCACCTCGCCCATTCCCTTGCTACGACACCCAACTCAACGCTCTCTTCCCCATCGAGAGAAGGTCGCCTCAGAGACAGACATACCTCTAATAACAATAGCATAAGTCATCCCTTCCCTACCCTCTTGTCCGAAATACTCATCCCCGTCTCCACCTTTGTGATCCCCCTCATACCCCTTGATCCAAACGCTAATCTCGCCTTTAAACGATGATGTCTCCAGTGGAGTGGGCGTGGGTGAATTGACATCTATAGGTTGGTGGGGTGGGTATGGAGAGGATGTGGATGAGATTACTACTCGTAGTTTGGGTGCCATTATTGTGTGAGACTTGGATGATGTGAATGATGTAAAGCGAGAATCAAAGTGGTCGTTGTGGGTGGAGGTCATGACGTACTCATATACATCGGATTATCTGATAACTATGTTACTTTACAACGATAATTTGCGCTAGCTGTCTACAGTTCTATGCTTTGATTGTAGCCTGGAAATGAATATGGCAAGGGGAAAGGGTATCCAGAATCAAGCTGGTTGTTCGTGAGGTCGAAAACACAGCGCTAGCGGTAAACAATCCTGACACCCTTGACGCCTCTCGCCCCCAACGCCTCTTCCAATTCCATCCAACCCATTCTGAACACGATCTGAATCTCATCCGTATGATGATTACCATCCAGATACCGCTCCATAGCCAATGATTTAGCGATCGCAACCTCATCATCATGTCTCAGCCTCAATTCCTTCTTGCTCAACTGACTAGGATGCGTCCCTGCAGACGCCAGACTCCTGCCAAAAGATGATTCGCGGACCTGAGTCAATGCAATTGGCCGTCTTTGTCCAGGTGAACGATGGGCTGCCATTTGATGTGATGAAGGTGATAGGCCCGAGGTATTGGTTTCGGTAGATCGGAGGGTCAAACTGGAATCACCTGGTCCTGAGCGGGTCAAGGTGGATTCGGATGGACCGGTTTTAGCGAATCGATCGAATCCGACTCGGCGAGTTGAGTTTGAGGGCATTTTCGGAGCTTCAAATAATGCTGCCGCAGTGTGATTCACACGGACTGGCCAGCGATGAACGCGGCGTAAGAATCCTTTGATGATTCCGAAAGAAACGAACCGGCGAGGATCGATACCCAGGCTGAGGATATCGTTTGCTTCGATCCATTGATGGACTGTAGTTCCCGGGAGGAGTTTCGAGTAAAGCCTGAGCAATGTTGGCCAGCTGGGAGGGGTGGATCCTGCGCGTGTGATGTATGATCCACATTCGGTGATGATCGACTCGTCCGCCGCTAAGCGTGTGATGCTGGGTTTCAGAGTGTACATGTTGGCGTATTGAAAGATGTCGATCATCATGATCACCTGATAGTACCTACAATCAGGATCTAATATTTCGCGAGACAAGAGGCACGTACATCATATGTCGAAGAGTCTCCCTTGTCAAAGCAGGATCGGCATCTGCTAATTCTGCAATCCTTCCAACATGATTCACACCGTCGATATACTCCGATACACGTGCCGCGGTGATATCCCAATTATCATCCTTGAGCGCATTGAGATCAACGAGTGCTATCGGGACATGCCAGTCTTCACAGTCGGACGGATTGGCTAGAAGTCAGAACAGGCACGAAGGATAGTGAGGGTCTTACGGTAGAATGGGAACAGTTTCAATTCCAGCGAGTTGAAGCCATCCAGCGGGATACTGGTCTCCGAGTAAGAATTCAAGTCCTCGAACAATTGCTCCAGGACAGCAGGTATAGATGTATGATCTGCACTTGGAGCCGACAAATACGCAGAATCAAGCTATCATCAGTTCCGCTTCAAGTATTACAAGGGACTGCTCACCTCGGCAGCCTTCAAAATCCTTCCAACCTTCCTAACAACAGGCTCAAAAGCTTCCAAGCTCGAACTAGCATGAAACACAAAACATAAATTCCACATGTATTCATTCCTCTTATACCTCCCCCCACCTTCATCGGTGATAATAGCCGGAAATCCCATAATCCTATACTCATCTCCCTCCTCCCCCTCTAGCCGCGAGGAAGTCAACATAGTAACGAGTTTCCCATGTAGTGATTTCTTGGGGATCACATATTCGGATATAGGTGCAAAATCTAGTAATGCGTCGGCGTCTCTATCGCTGGAAAATGAGGAGCGCGACGTGGAACGAGAGCGAGGGGGTGACTGGAATGAAAGGTCTAGTCGAGCTCTTGAGCGGGATCGTGATCGTGAACGAGAGGTAGCCTGGGATAAAGCATCATCGCCTGTGCGTGAACGTGAAGTGATGAGGTCTTCGGGTACTTGATGCTGTACGATTGGGCCAAGCCGAGGGTCGAAAGTAGCGTAAAACAACTACTATCAGCACCAGCCTAGGTCTTATTGCAGAGAACATACGCCTACTATCTGAGGCAGGAATGACCTGGGTGTCATTTTACATACTGTACTGGGTACAAATAGACTCACTCGTCTGTAGCCATCTCGCGCCTTGTTCAGTTCGGGATTGAAAGATAAGCAAAGGACCCCCTGGCGTCTAGTCTGTTTCAATTATGCACACAAATGCAGACCCCTGATTGCAGCTATGACCGCATCCAAAGGAAGACCGAGCTGATGACGGTATCGCTGTACTTGTAGTGCAAAAAGGCTTCTAGTCGGACTAGTCTAGTAAAGGTGACGGTCGAGAGGTCGGGATGCGGTAGATAGATTCTCCGGCAAAAACGTGAAACACGGGTTGGATCAGCCCGGAATCGAACCGGGGGCCTTTCACTGATTCGATTGCTGTATGCTACAACATGCGAAGCGAACGCGATAACCAACTTCGCCACAAACCCTGTCTTTTCACTAGGGGTCCCCGCGCGTTTTCGACTATTATGAACGACATTGGGCCCTCACCCTCCCCTTCCTTGGGCGTCTCGACTTCCTTGGGCGTCTCGAAATATAGAGCTGGTGACTCTACCTCAATACTTGTAACGATGGCATCAGGCTCATACCCCTTCAAGCTCAACACTACGCCCCCTATCGGCCAGCTGCCGGCTTCCGACCCGGAGTCAGTCTATCTCGCTGCTGTGTTCCAGTTAGCAGCTCCCGGACGATTTGCACTACAAACTGCCGACTGGGGGGAGAATGGAGGTATGTAAACGCTATCAGGTTCTCAAGTCAGCTCTAATAAGAAGGATCTCTACCATTTGTTTCACATCTCGACCGCCGTATACGGACTCGCCATCTCGCTTCCATTCCTGCATTTCAGGATCCAGATGAGGGACAGTCGGATAGTCAAAAGGCAGATAGTCTAGCTTGGACTTCGTATATTGAGCAGAACCTTACTGATCTCGTCGTACGTCCATTTCTTGCTCTTTCTGAGTCGGGGATGTAACTCACGATAAGAACCACACGCTATACTCCCTTCCACCGAACTATCCGGCTTACGCCAAATCACAATTCCAGAACCTCCCCTTTCCTCAATCGCACTATATTCCGCAACGTATCCGCGCAATCCACAAATCTCGCTTGACTCACGTCGGGCTCTGGGGTCTAGGTGGTCTAAATACAGGAGATGCTGCTGAGGAAGATCGAAAGAGGGTGGAAGACAATTTCGTTTCGGGACCAGGGGGAACTATGGCACCTAAAGCCTGGACCGGTTGGCGAGCAGGAACGGAATTTGCTGAGAGGAGGCGGAAATGGGGAGAGGAGGAATTAGTCAAGAGGGCTAGAGGTATCTTTGACCCGCTAGCGAGGAGGTTGCGAGAAGGAGATTTCTTCGATCAGTACGTCATGCCGATTTATCTTGGACTGATGATAGATTGTCGACGGTTGATTTGAGGTTGTATGCTCATCTAGCTTTACTCCTTACACCCCATCCCAATCCATTACTAGCCGATCTACTACGCTCAACATACCCAGCTCTGGTTCGACATCATGATCGCATAGCAGTGCTTCTTCCTGAGCCACCACGTATCGCGCCCTCCACGCCATCGACCTCATGGTGGGATATGTTCTCTTCATCATCGTCAAAATCCAAGGATGTGAAATCCAAGACATCAAAGGACAAATCGTTCGACAGGGCTAGATGGGCATTTTTCGCAACATCAGGAATAGCTATGATCGCCTACTCATTTGCAGTCGGCATCATACAGATTAGATCCATCTCGGATGACGAAGACGGAGAGTGGAGGGATGCTAGTGAATTCGAGGATGATGAGGATCAAGAGGTGATTGTTGAAATTGTTGAAGAGGATGAGGAATAGCGGAAAGCGTCCGCATACATAGTCGAGCTCATGAGAAGGATGAGGACTAGCAGCCGAGATGTCATTTAATAGCCCAGCATGACGCATCCAGTATACAGCCCCCCCACAGAGAATATCTCAATTGCTGCCAGATGACCGGTGCCTGGAGCCCGAATGTCGGATTAGACAACTGAACTCATGACTTTCCGTACCATTCATCTGTCCCTTCAAGCCTCTTTGTCACGCGCATCCCAGTCGTCTAATACTCGAGGCGAAGGCAGATCGCTGGAATTACAGGGCAACATGTCTACGGGATTGACACCTGACGAGCGCAAGCTCCAGCCCGTATACGGTAAGTAGCACAAATCTCTATTTACCATCTCTCTTTATATCAGTAACGGGCACTACTCCAGCTATCTCCGGGATCTTTATCGCAGTCTAGGCTAATATAGTAGAGGATATCTCCGCAGGGCGGTTCAAGGCTGCCGAATCAGCAGTGACCCGACACCTGAAGAAGAACCCTAAATCCCAAACAGCCCTTACTCTCAAATTCGTCCTTCACGAAAGACAAGGAGCCTCAGAAGCTACATATCTGAAATCACTGAAGGATGCCAGACAGGGTCCTATGAATGCAAGGAGTTTATGGTGGATCACTACAAGTCTACGGAGTCTCAAGAGGCGTAAGTCTTCTCCTCTAGTCGTAACAGGAGAGCTGATGAACAGTGGATCTCTGCCTAGCCTTGCACCAAGATATGTGGAAACAACACCCCGACTCTATCGAAGTTGGAGAACAAGTCTTTCTCTGTGCATGTGCTGTCTGGGATACAAAAGTGATGGCGGAGAGCAGTCGGAAGATGTTCAATGGGGTTAAAGATGAGATTTGGGCCAGATTGGCTGCTTGGGCAGATTGGGCTAATGTAGGTCGTTCTGCACTCGGCTCTGCGTCTTGCATCGTCCTCTCTTCTCTCTGCCTGCATGTTGAGTAAGACAGCTGACTGGTCAGAAAGCACCACAACCAACACCCTCACAGCCCTACCCGGCTCCTGCACCAGCGGGATCACTGAAAATCGCTTCTATTCTCCTATCCACCGCCGGTCCATCTGTCCCAACTTCCGACATTCTATGGCTCAAAATCCAAATTCTTCTCTCATCAGGTGAACTCAAGAAATGTCATGAGCTTCTCCTACAACATGGCCAAGGAGGAAGTTTAGCTAGGGATTGGTATCGTATGAAAGGGATTGAGGAGCTTGCTAAGCGGGAAACAGGGGACATCACCTGGATCTGGGAGAAGGAGTTGGGAGAATTCCTGGATAAGTGGAGCAGCGATGATTTAGCGTATGTCCCGGTGGGAGAACGGAGCTGATGGTAGGTATCGGAATTACGCATATTACCAGCACTCGATATCAGCTTCTAAAGCGCTACTGGCGACTCGACCTGAACTCGTCAAAGCATCCATTGTCAGACTTGATGAGTTGCACGAACAACATGGGTCAAAGGAAAGAGCTCCACTGCTGGCCAGACTTGAAATGGATGTTCACTTGATGTCTACCGAATTCGCTATACCGGAGGATGAATGGAAGAAGTTGGTCATAGAGTATTGGACCAAATGGGGTGCCAAAGGTTCAATAGTCCCAGAATTGGAAGCTATTGGGAGCCGTGCGGCGTGGCTCCAAGAGGAGTTGATGCAGAAGCGTATAACGGAAGGACAGGTACGGATCACATATCCATATCTACGAGCCTGACTAATGAATAGACCGATGAGAAGACATTTAGGGAACTCGTCAATGCCAGCATCTATATCCTGCGTCAGAGACAAGAGTCTTGGATACCGAGTGAAGAGGATATCAACCGATACTGGCAGCTCTACCTCGATGGTCTCGATTACGGTACGCCATTTCAATTAGCACAGCTGATGTAGCAGGAAAAAATTTACCCCATACCGATGTCCAGCCGGCAGACGAAATAGGTCTCGCTACAGTTCAACTCATACTCACTACCCAATCCACATCAGCACCTCTCCGCGCGATACTCTGCTTGGAATACATTCTTTCCAAAAGCCCTTCTTGCGCCCACGCCAAGTTTCTCCTGATCAGGCTATATCGTCTTACGGGAGCTTTGTCATCGGTGAAATCTATACTTGAAGATCTGAAACCGTCAGAAGTCCAACTTGATACCTTACTGCATATCTGGATCGAAGGGGGAGCTACCGATGCTTTCCTCGCCCCTCCACCTAAGGGCACGGAGACCTCAGCGTGGGACAAGTGGACCGCGATGATGGAGAGGATGTACAACAGGAGTGCGACCGATGTGCGTCACTTTTCCGTCGTACCTGACTAGATGTAGCTGATGACCAGTTACCAGAATACATGAAACAAGCCATAGAAAATGGCTCATTCTCAAAAATCCATTCCATCCGATCCCTGGCTTCAACACTGGCTCATTCGAGAACTCAAGCTGCATTGTCAATTGAACAGACTCGATATCGGTTGTTGAGTGGTGATCCAGCTGCTCGGTCTGTAAGCGGTTTGACAAGATTGAAAAGCGGGGAGATGGAGGATTCGCGGAACTGGGAGTTGATGCCTTCCATCGGCGGGCTAAGAATGGCAGTAGCCGATTTGACCCGATTGACAGATGTCGGAGTGGAGGACATGGAGAAGCAGGCGACGGCATTGCGCTCTATTGATGGTGAAGCCACGGAGGTCGATGCGGCTGGTGCGGTAAGCATGTTTCCGCCTTCTTTTGGGAGCCGGACCTGATTACCGCGACCAGGCGTTCTATGCGGCCATCACCAAGATCTCCAAGCGGATGATATTGGCTGAGGCGTCACTCACTGGTCTGTTTGACGGTCAGCTCTTAATTCTACTCAGGTGATATAAGCTAAAATAGCAGACCTGCTGAAGGTGTCAGAAACCACACGCTGGGCTATCCTGCATCACGGTGTACATATCATCGAAGCCAGTTTTGCCCTTACTTCTCCCGCGCAGAGCTCATGATCAGCTAGCGACAATCATAGATCTCAAGACTCGAGACTTGGGGCAAAACAATAAAACCAAGTCGAAAGACCAAAAAGCACTCATGCAAGATCTCAGAGACGTTCGATCGACCCTAAAATCCCAGGTGAAACCACTGATTGGGAAATTGAATGGCTTGATCATGGATGATAGAGAAATAGATTGGGCCGGGGTGAATGGTGATTTGATCGATGTGAGCTGTCTATCGAACAGATGGGGATGAGCTAATGATAGGCTGAGTTTGTCAGTGGTATGGGAGCTCATGTCACGAAAGCCAGGGTTGAGGCTGTTGAGAAGCTGAAATCATCCCTGGAGGCTCTATAGCCTGTTCTTTCGTCAGGGCGTTGTAAGACGACATCGCGGCAAGCATGCATTCAACATCCTGTACTCTTCGCGATCACGGTTCTCTGACAGTTTATACAACATTCCGTAGCCGTCAGACCCGGTTTCATTCGCTTTATCCCATACCGGTAGGGCTGTACGCGGAGCGATTTTCGTCATTGCAATGCTATGATTTGATATTCTCCTTTTCAAGATCGGCGAGTATGATCGAGTCTCTGTTAGTCAGCGCCGCCTAGAACCAGTATAAGTGTATACATACTCTTTCATCCGCTCCAAATCGTCCGGATCAAGATCACTGCCTCCCTCCCATAATTGATCAAATTCAACATCAAGTGGATCCACCTCCCCTTCCCCTATTTGATCCTTCACTAAGGAAGGTGGGGGTGGAGGACCCATATTCGTCTTTGGTCTTATACCATTATTTTTGTCCTTTAATCGAGCTGGCGAAGGTGGTGTGTAGGGTGATGGAGATGCATTTGATGGTGAAGGTGTTGGATTTGTTGTATTGGCTGCAGAAGGGGGTTTTGGTTTTGGTGCAGTCAGAGGGGGAATTGGGAGAATCCAAATACGTTCTCGTAATCTCTTATGCTAGATGTCAGCCGGAGCTCGTATTTGGGACTACTGGCTCGGGGTATATTGGAGATCAGAAACAAGAGATAATATGGCATCGAAAATACTTACGCGTTCTCGATCCTCTTCCATACGTCTACCGATATCTCCTCTTGAGAAAGCTTCACGTCCCCTTTTGCCAGATGAGGATGATTCACTATCGTTAGCCATACCCCATCCTTGCCACTCACCCCCGATGATTCTGACCATCAAGTACTTTCAGCGCCACACCTACGATCTCCGGATCAATAAGTCGTCTTGTACGCCAGCTTTCCAGTATCTACAATCAGCAAGAGCAAGACAAGGGAAGGGAGGTAGGAAAAGCTCACTTGTTTTGCTGCTCTCAAATTCAAGACTCCCTCTTTCTCCGGTACTACCCTCCGGACGATCTCTGATAGATTCGCACTTATCAATGGAGGATATGGCGAGTCGGATAATGGTAGAGGTAGGGATATCTCCAGAAGGGAATCCAGTAGATAGAGGAGGTTTATACGGGTATTCAGCGAACCCTAGATATCAACTCTGATGCAAGCGGCCTTTGAAGGTCGTCTCGTAGAGTAGCGTAGACTGCAAGCTCTTATATTTATGCATCGACATACCTTGCCACACTCTTCTAGGATACATTCCCATAGATCTTCCCCACATTTCGACCCATATTTAATCGCGTACCCGACGACTTTATGGATACTCTGCTGTGAAGCATTGAGCTTCCGAAGGAGCTGCAAGAACTGCATACGCGCTTCGAACGCGTCGAACGTCATCCTGATGTAGTAAGATCGGCTCCGGTCGAGGTGAAAGAGTGATAAATGAAAGAGCGAGAGGGTGTATAATATGTTAACAAGTGAAATAGTTGTTGCGTCTGGATATTCAAAGTGGAGGTTAGTGACCGTTCAGAGTTTCTGGAAAATGTTATACGCCCATCACCCTACACATATGGTAGTCTTGTTGCAGATCAAGACGGAGATGCAGATGCAAGACCAGAGTCAGATAAAATACATGAAACCGCCTACAACCTATCGACCGCTACCCATCATCCTCATTCTATCAGGGTGAATACCAGGATTACCAGCAGAAGGCGTTACGGCCGGTGTGAAGCCAGTCGGGAGACTCTGCTGAGGAGGTGGACCTTGGGATTGAGAGGGAGGAGGGAAAGAAGCACCACCGAATTGTTGTGGTTGGAATTGAGGTGGTGGCATTTGACCTGGACCTTGGCCTGGAGGTGGGTAGCCGTTTGCACCAGAGTTGGCGGGAGGGAATGGGGGTCGGAAGGGTGGTGGACCACCAGGTGGGCCTCCTGAGGGCATTTGTTGTGGGGGATAGGTACCGCCTGCCATTGGTGGGTAGGCTGGGTGTCAGCTCGTTGCGAGCGATAATGGGCATGGGACCGGAAGAGTAGGAATCCCCAGTTTTACCAGGTATACGCCTGACCAAGGGTATTTTGGGAGGCCTCAGCTACCGCTACTATTCACTCTCCGCCTGATTACAGCTACAAGTCCCCTTCTAGCGTTCTCCAATGACTCCAATGAAAGGCGAGATGATAAAGAAAGACTCACGAGCAGTAGCCATAGGATTCATGAATCCAGCTCCAATCCTCATACTAGGAGCAGCAAACATTTGAGCCCTCCCACCACTCTCATGACTCTGAACAATCTGATCAATGATAGATTGAGCAGTATCATGTCCCATCGAAGCGAAATAATCTCGAACGTTGGAAATATGATTTCGACCTGTTGTATGGGCTTTTCGAGCTGACATCGAGTCGTGCGTGCTGCGAATGTAATCCGGGGGATAGGGATGATCAGTGATAGCGTGTATGTAAGATAGCGAGTATGATGATGTGAGCGACGGCAAGTGGTTGCAGGATGAAAGAGGGGCGGATGTTGGATGGGGGAAAGGATATGATCAGCTACATCCCGTCATTTGACTCGTTCGACATACAGGTAACTATGTCGTCAGCGATACGACTATGGAAACATAATCAGAGATCTGAACTCACATATCACAATAAGTATATATAGAACCCAGCCGAAAGGCAGAAAGGACCAGGTAAGCTAGACTAAGACGGCAAGAAGGATGACTTATTCGCAATAGTATTTCCCCATCTTGTCCTCTGTTTTCTCCGCTTAATGTATTCAGTCGCTTGGGAATCAGGTATCCAGTTTGGTTGTCGTCGTCTGCTTGATATGTGTTGATGGACAGACGTGTAGTAGTATAATAGTAATGATAAAGAGCACTCTGAACGATACTCGTGAGGTGATTCAGAAACAGCACCAGTGACGGAAGCAATTCACTATGCAACAACCATCACTATAATCTACGTGTATGCATATACCCCTAGCTCAAGAGTAACGACTCCAAAGTAGCTTCAGTCATGACAACCTCTAGTGCCTGCTGTACCTCGAGTTTTCGCCTAGCTTCCCTTAACCAATCTCCAGCAAGTTTCCCAGGCCATCCTTTCAATCCATTAACTTCCCTAGCTGCTCCATCTAGATCCTTTTCACCGAGACACCACTCGGCCCTAGCAAGGACTGATCCGACATCATCACCAGCTACGACACCTGCTTTGGGCCTGAACATGATTTTCGATAAAGCAATAGAAGCGAGGTGCGAGACAACCGTTGATTCTTCCGGTGTAGGGGTGAGAGAAGCGGAATGGATCCTGGGGGCGACAGAGTTGGAGAACCAAGATGAGAGGGATGCAAAAGACTTGACACCAGTAGTAGCTGCGCCTGATGCTTCAAGCTGCTTCAGAGCGGGGGAGATGACGGAAGCGAAAGTCTTGTCGGCACTATCGGTATCGGCAGCCAAAGTCAATGATTTCAGAACCCGAAGTTCATGATCAAAGGCAACATCCCCTAGATCGGTTTTAGATTGTAATGCTCGAAGGGCTGACCAGACTTTGTTGACTCGTACATTCTCGTCGAGAGTAGCCGAGTTATCGAGAGTGATTCGTTCAAGCTGCTTGAGAGATGTAGTAAGTTGATCGAGCTTGGCTAGACGTCCTCCTCGTTCAGTCTCGACCTGAGTCTTGATTGATCGAAGCCATCGTCGCTGGAGCTCGATACCCTGGGAAACGACCTCTTCACGTAATCTATCATCAGCATAATCACATGACCAGAACGAGGGCTTTACCTCTTGTCAATGCCGGTTCGCTGAGTTTCAAGCTCTCCTTCAAGTTCACCCCTCCACTTATCGACCATCGACTGCCTCTCCTGCTCCCATCCAGCCTTCAATCCCTGCTCACCCTTCTTGGCCTCTTCAGCTTTGGTCTTCAACAGAGCTTCAAACTCGGCAGTCTTTTCCTTGATTGTCTTTTCCAATTTCTCCTTTTCAGTCTTTTTGACCTGTCCCAATCGAGAGGAAAGGGCAGACAAATCATCGTGAGCTTTTGTCAAAATACCAGTGGCCTTTCCGGATCCGGCGTTGGCTGATGATAGAGACGAAGTGAGGGAATCGATGGTGGAAGCGAGTTGAGCAATGATGGGTTCTTCAGAAGCGAAGTCTTTGACTTTTGGAGCCAATAGTGGGAGGGGAGCACCTTCGACCGGTGGTTGAGCTTTCTTGGGTGCGGCGATATAGTATCCTGGTGGTGGCTCGAATCCAAGTGGAAGTGGTGGTCCGGAATATTTCTCTTTCCCAATTGTAGGATCCGTTTTTGTGGGTTTAACAGTCTCTGGCCTCAGTTCCCTAGGTCGTTGTGTATCGGGTAAAGATCGTGGTCCGGTGGGTTGAGGAGCGACAGCCTTTTCAGCCTTGATAGCCTCTCCTTCGACGGTATGTAGAGCTTGCTCGGCCTGCTTGACGATCCCTTCCACACCTTCGGAGAACTTGGCGGGTACTTCCTCCAATTTCTTTTCGGCTCCAACAGCAGCTTCCTTGGTCTTGGCCGAAGCGTCCGAAGCGAGGTGTTTGGCTTCAGTAGCTGCTCGACTTGCTTTATTCGATGCGTCCGACGCTAGACTCTTGGCCTTTTCCGATGCTTCCGTAGCCAAGTGCTTTGCCTTTTCAGAAGCCTCTGCAGCGTATTTCTTAGCTCTCTCTCCAGCCTCTTGAGCGGCAGAAACAGCTTTATCCCTTATATCAACAGCAGCTCCTTTGACTTCCTCTCCACCCTTCTTGGCTGCCTTTTCAACTCGATCTCCTGTTCTCTCCAATTTATCTCCAACCCTCTCTGCCCGTCTCATGACATTGTTCTTGGCATCAACAGTCTTTTCCTTAGTATCGCCAGTGACTCCCTGCCATCCTTGTACTGCTTTTTTAGAAACGGTTCCAACTCCGAAATTCTCCCAATGGTGATCATCCGCGTATTCCGCAACAAACTCTCCTCCTGGAACCTGCGTAAATAGTTCTCGGTAGGTCTCATTCTTTGTCGACAGATATCCAGAGAGGGGGTAGAGAGTGAGAACACCGACAGCGGTGTAGATGAGGAATTTCCGGAAGAATCGTCTAGGAGGTGGTGGTGGTCCTGATGGAGGTGGGGGAGGGGGCGGCGGTAGAGAAGATGAGCCAGGTGTAGGAGGAATGGTAGTAGCTGTTACGACGACCGGTCGGACTGGAAGAGCGCCAGATGGTGGTGGAGGTGGTAAACCCGTGGCAGTGATAATAGGTGTCGGAGGAGTAGCCAGTAGCTGTTCATCAGTTTCCCCTTCCCCAACAATCACAAATCCCGAAAAGACATACCCTCCTCTGAACCTGCACTGTCTTCAGCCCAACCCTTGTCGCACGTAGCTGAGCGTGCATGATTGTACGAGGGTATATAGGTATTGGGTACAAGAATGACGGCGTTGAATGGTAACTTGAATGGACGGGCATTTCCGGGCATTCCCGAACGTGGCAGCGGTGTTGGTCGAGAGGTCAGTCCCATCTACATACTTGGAAAGCGTATCCTCTACATCATCCCATATTCTATCTGTACACTTCGCCATTGATCAGGCAAATGCAGTCATCAGAACTCGATGATTCTCATGTCGCGGTGATGCCTGATTTATGCTTCTCACGGTACGCCAACATCGGATTTTGGCTAATTCCCTTGGTATCATATCGAGCTTGTTCCGGAGCGACCGACTGAGATTCTGCGATGCACGCCGGCAATGTACATCGTCATCAGCAGTGTATTGACGCGAGTAAAGGATGTCAGGATTGCGATAGGTCTCCAGTCTGCCAAAGCTGACTGCCTTACAAGGGAAGCATCACCCGGGCCGCTGACACCCGCTCACTATCGCATCTGTCCCGAGCGACTTAAGCGGACTGATTGCCGATCACCAGAGACTCGACTCCGGGCATGTATTGACTATCTGACTATCCGACTCCAAGCCATATGCATAGCACGACCACCTTTGTCATCAAATGAAACCGATATGGCTGACTATATCACCAACTTCGACTTCGGATCTCTCTCATTCAACTCCCACGCAGTCGGACCGGCCAATGAAATTAGGAGAATATGATCGCCGGCCAGTATGACAAGAGGCAGGGTACCTAGAATGACCCGAAGAGAAGAGATAGACAACGACTCCTCGATTGTGAGGCACGACCCAAATCCTCCTTCTGCGCCGCCACCCCCTCGACCCGACACGACCAATCTGCTTCTTCTTTCTCCGCATCCTTTACAGAATTGTCTAAAAGTAGCTCATCCTCACTGAGATTCCAGTAGATTAACTCTGATCTAGGGTGAAACCGATTACATATACACATGTAGAAGAATCTATATTGATTAAAATTATGAAACAAGGAATGAAGTCGTGTCGTGTTTTGTTGATTCTCGGTTGTTTTAACGTGCGTCGAAAACATCTTCATTTTGATTATCGTCATCAAATTCATCGCTCTGTGTCATATTAGTTGATATTCGTGTACATCTAGAGGAGGGGTGGGAAGTTGTTATCGCCAAAGTGGAGTATATATTAATATTGGGGTGTGGGGGTCGCGGGAGATGGGAAAGGAACAGGAAGAATAGACTCACCCTCTCTTGTTCTCTAATCTTTGCTCTAGCTCGGAAAGCTCTCTGTGCTATCCTGTTCTGTTCCCTCCTTCTTTCTTGCTTTGCCGCAGGATCCAATCCCAACCGACTTGTCGTGATCGGTTTCTTGCCAGTTTGGCCACTGTCCAAACTAGTCCTCCTCATTCCGCTCCCTTGCCCCTGCCCGCCGCTACCACTACCAATAGCACTTCCACTAGTAACGTCGCTGGTACTGGCACTGGTACTGGCACTTGGGTAATCATAATCGTATCTACCGGAAGCCTGATGTACTGGATCGGAGAAAGCGTAGCCGCTATGAGGAGGATATGGGTCTCGCGCAAGTGGGAAAGTATGATGCTGATATGCGGGCCTGTGCTGAGACTGATGCTGATGAGGGTGAGGGTGATGATGGGGTAGATGATGCTGACTGGGCCCGGGTATTGATTGCATCGCGTGTGGGAGTGGAGGAGGGGGGACGGTGGGATCGATATAATTCGGCGCATGTGGATACATTGGGTGGGGTAATCGATTTTCGGACTGCGGATGAGGTGCTTGATGTTGTTGATTGTGGTATTGATAATCCCATGGCAATGAAGATAGTCGGGCGTGATATGTAGGCGACGAGGATGTATTTGAATCGGGATACGAAGAATTGAGGCCGTCATAGGTGGCAAGAGGCTATTTCATGAGTATGCCAGCCCCCTAGTGTTTTACGGTATACCGTCGGCATTGGGATGATATGACCTGTTGGAAGGCAGAGGCATGAATTGACATGGAAAGAATGAGTGTTGAAAGTGTGATAGGTGAAAATGATAGGAAAGATGGATACAAGTCACCGCCGTGGCCGGTCTTAGTGTGACTACAACACGACTCGGGACAGAGCTTGACGACAGACTCACGTAATCATATAGCGTCTGCTGAGCTTGTGCTCTTGTATCTATCCTACTTTGCATAGCATTGTAATTTGGATATGTATCCGAGCCTGATTGAAGTTGTGAAGCTGTCGGGTCGGGATAATAGGTATCATTGACGTTTGGTGAAAGAGGTTGTGAATTGTATGGTATACGAAGTGGCATCGGCCGAGATGTATCAGTCGATGATGTTGAACTTGCCCCTCCTATCGATTAGCTTAGCTTGTACATTGGATTAGTGAACGGTAGTAAAGGAAGAAAGACGTACCCCTTAAATCCGTTAATGAAGAATCACTTCCACCCAATTCATCCCCCCTATCTTCCTCTTCTATGGGCGATGTTCTGCCTCGAGACTGTTCTGGTGAATCCATAGCCATCACATTATCCACATCAATCCCAGCTCCTTGTATAGGGATCGGGGCTGTCCCGTCCATCCTCCCAGACTCATCTTTTGAGTCATGCCGCGTTTCTGCCACATCCATGTTTACGCGATTTCGGGCGCCTTCCTCGAGATCAGGAATGTTCGACTTTCCAATCGTCGCATGGATTCCTGCATCCAATGTTTCGATTTGACAAAGAAATGGAAGAAAAGAAGAATTGTATACAGGTGATGTTGACTGGAATCGATGGAAAGAGTTTCGTGGGTATTTGTTGGGGCCTGGTTTAGGGGCAGATACCAAGAGTAAGCAAGAGCCACGAAGGGCAATATTCCGGCCGAGTCGGTAAGGTGCGCGTCCAAAGGGGCTTGGCCGGCTTGCTTACTTTTGTGTAAATCGACTGGTAAAACCACTGGAGCGTCACCGAGCCATGAGGCTCGTGCATGACATTTGTGTTCCAGTGGCCAAATCGGTCTTCTATATGAGTAATGACCAGTTGCATTAGTATTTGCTGGAATCAGATTCCTTCCCTTCAATTCGTTCCTGACTCGGAGTCCATGGCCGCTTCTGTGACACCCGTCATCGTTATTAGCTGACGTGAGCAGCATGCACCCGGTTCTCCCCCGACATGACCTCTCCCTGGCGATCTTTCAGTCTGCTGGTATCCAACTTTCATTTGACGATCTTTTATCATGACGTGTTGATGCTCCCCGTGCTTCTAGTTTGCCGCAGCCACGGTGTAAATTCGCTGGTATCTTGAGGAGTCGAGTCCGTTTTTGTTACAGTAAGCAAGAGGCGTAAGCAATAACCCGAGCTCGCCTCAAAACAGAATGAAAAAGACGTCATACGGGAAAATAGGTTCTTGATGACGTGAGCAGGCGGCTTCACGTTATCCTCTCATGTTCATTCCGTTGGCCTTCTGAATCAGTCTTGAGTGTCGACACGTACATCCTCGACTAACTATCTAGTACGGTACCGTAGTCTATCGCTTCGTTGGTGTCTTCTTCCTTCGATACAATGGTATAAGGGGGTGGTGACATCACTTGACCGCACGGAGAACAGAGCTCGCATCCCAGAACTAAAAAGGAAAACAGAGTTTGGTGGGAACCCCAAAGGACGTCGCAATCCGGGTCTCATGATCTTGGCTAGCGTACTCTACTCGTAGCTAGCTACCTTGACTTGGTCCTTGTTGCATGCGTGCTTTCTTTCGTCTTTGATCTGGGAGACATCGCAGGAGGGATTACAACGTGCAGCAGGGAACAAGGAGACTCAGCCACCGCACATATGCCGCGCACGGGTCCTTCCGGCGCGTAATTACCATATACGGTATCCTAGGAATGACGATATTACAGTTCATGGGAATCAACCCTGTTGGCGTCATCTTCGTCTCCGCCCCCTTTGAAAACTGGTGGAGGCAGGGCCATAGGAGTGGAGGTTGGTTTACCCTGACTTTTCGAGTTTACTGGAATCAATTCTTGATCGCCCTCTTGTTCCCGGGAACCGAGTACCGCACCTACTATATATCCTATACTTTTCTGCCTCTATATAGTTCATCCCCCTTGATATATACTACAGCATACACAATACAAGCACCTGCAAAAATGAACTTCGGCACCGACGAATACAACTCTGAGACCCAAGAACTACAAGGATTCAGTCAGGATCAGTGGAGTACAGCGATGCTAGACATGGACCAAGGCACTCGATCTAGAGACTCTTCCACAAACCTCATCTCACCTACCTCGGGATCAATGGACGCCGTGTACGGTATTTCAGGACCTAGCAAAGATGTCAATCCTTCCAATTACCTATACAATACTGCGACTGCATCCGGCTCTAACTCGAATACGAATTCCGGTTCAACCTCGACTACATCTTTCCAAAACCTGTTCAATAACGGCAACAATATGTTTCCTATGGACTCTTCTTTCGACTTCATGAATAACGGCTTTCAGGATCGTAAGTCTACAAGAACGATGCGAGAGAGGACGAGTCTGATATCATCAGTGACCAGTAATGAGTATATGAAGAGCGCTGCGGCAATTCAAGCCGCTCAGAATATGTTTGGTAGTTACGCATTGAACAATACTGCACCTACGACCGCGCCTCCTCAAGCCCTCTTTCAGAATAATCTACAACATGTACGTCCCGACTTACCAAAGTCCAGGTACGGGACTAACAGTACAAGATACCCATAGATCAAGCACCGGTCTATGCTACGAATCGATCGCCGAGTCCCCTATTCGAGCTGGACGGAAGTGAGTCGCCTGAATTGACCGAAGTTCAAGAATCTCGTAGGAGGGCTTCAGAGAGTCTACCGACCCGATCTACATCACAGCCACTTTCCAGTTCGAAACGTAGGGGTTATTCAATTAGTACGCCACAAGGTGGTCGCAGTCACCTTGATACGGAAGAAAAGGCGCTTAGGGCAGCAGCGGGCGAAGGATTGAATAAAGGGGATAAGAGAAGGATGCAGAATAAATTAGCACAAAGGGCATTCAGAGCAAGGAGTAAAGTCGTCAATAAAAACGTATGTCTTTCTTTCTACCTTCAAATAGCTTAAATCGTCTAATCAACAGGCGGCTGGGCGTCTGGAACATCTAGAGGAACTTACCGAACAACAAGCATCGCGGATTGGGCATTTGACAGATTTGGTGGGCAGGCTACAAAAAGAAAATTACGCTTTAAAATCAAGTAAATTTCAAGAAGCGATGTTGAAAGGTGGAATGCCGCAGTAGTTAGGTGATGAGGTGATTTTTTAGCTTTCGTTTTCGTTTTTCGTTTCTTTTCATCTTGAAATTCTCATACATGATCTATGTAGCAGTAGGAGTGTTGACTATAGCTTTCTTCAGGTATCTGTAAGGTAGACTAGACTACATGTACACAATGATATATCGATCTCTCATCGCCCATGATATAGGGGGATTGCCCGTGGCGCACAAAAGACCATTAGGCGTGCGCCTCGTGTCTTACGCGTTTGTCGCTCTCCTTCTAGAGCCAGATAGATTTCTCCTTTCTCTCTACATATATACTCTTATACATTCAGTAAGTTCTCACGTCCTTGGCTCCTTGCGCATCTTTCCGAATAGAAGATCGCCCTCGTTGAGAAGGACGACGACTTCGAGAGAAGCTGATTGTAGGTTGTCGAAAAAGTATTCACTAGATCAAATCAAATCACAATGGCCGATACTACCGAACAAGTCAACGTGAGTCTCCTACTACATATCCCATGAGCGGCACCAGACTGACGCGATTCCTCTGTCACCTCAATCTACGCTACACTCTCTCAATATAACATCAAATGACACCGACCAACTCACATACCTTCACTCCCCGATCCACCTTGCTCTCATAATTCACTCAAATTACTACCTCAATACAACAATCAGACTGAGGAGCACGACCCTCAATTCGAGCCAGTCATCAAGCTCACTGAACAAGTCGAGGCCAAGACTCACGAGGAGGATGAGGAGGTTCTATTCAAAATGTACGTAACTGAATCCACCAGCGGGCTCTGTGCTCTATTGCCGGGAGCATCGTTGAGTAGCGAGGCTGATGGAGTAGGAGGGCCAAGTTGTTCCGATTCTCCAAAGTTGACAATGAGTGGAAAGAGAGGGGTACTGGCGATGTTAGGCTTCTTGCCCATAAGGAGAGCAAGAAGGTCAGACTTGTGATGAGGAGGGATAAGACCTTGAAGGTCTGCGCCAACCATATCAGTGAGTCCCTACTCGGTGCGCAGCGGAGGGCGAATGGAGATCGTTGAAGGCTTGAGCCACAACGAGAGCATTAAGAAGCGGCGCTTTCAAAGCTAGTCGTCCGGAATCGTTTGGGCGGCTGAGACGGATTCGGGAATTTGGAGAGCGAGCTGTAATCGGAAGCTGGGAGCTCTCGAGCGATCGTCGACGAGGAAAGACGAATGTTGTGCCAGCGTCGCTCTCTCGAGTCATGACCAGGATCGAGGGATGTGCAGGATCTCGGACTGGGGAGGTGGACCTGCGAGCGACCCGAAGTTCCATACATGTCATCACCCCCTGCTACGCCGTCGTGTTCATGTTGGAACAGCGCTAACCTCAGTCTCCCCCGAGATGCACCTCTCCCCCAATGTCGGATCTGACCGATCTTGGGTCTGGAACGTCGCTGCCGATTTCGCAGAGGGTTCAGATCATACCAACGAGACTTTGGCTATCAGGTTTGGAAACAGTGAAAGTGAGTTCAAACAAGAGCAGCGAGTACGACTTGGAAGAGTGTTGCAAGCCCCTCTTTGTATCGCTCGGAACTGACATTAGACGCCAACCTATTCAAGGAGGCATTCGAGAAGGGACAAGCTACCAATGCTTCTCTCTCTAGTGGAACATCCGAGGAGTCTGCTCCTGCTCCTGCTGCCGAGACTGCTCCTGAGCCCGTTAACGTAGGTCTCGATATCCATCCTTCACCGCTCGATCGTATTTCCACATTTCATCATCCCTTTCTCCCTATCACAGACTAATTCCTTCTCTCATAAATTAGGTCAGAGCTGACAGATAGGACACCACTAAGGAATCCGAGAAAGTTGAGGCTAAAGAGGAGAAAGCTGCGTGAGTCCCTCTCAATGACACATCTCTCACATGAGAAAAGAAGCTGACATGAAGCGATACCGCCGACGCTCCATCCACCCACACCCCCGCCACTTCCACCGAGACCGAGTCCCACGTCGAAGCTCATCCTAAAGAAGAAGCCGAGGCTAAACCTTTTGCTCCTGCCGAGACTGAGGAGAAGAAGGAGGAAGCCAACAAGGAACAGGAAGTCGCTGCTGCCGCTTCTAAATCTGGACCTACTGAGGAAGGCGAGTCTGCTCCTGGAGCCGAGGCTAAGAAGGATGAGTAGGGTTTTTCAGGTTCAGGTGAAATGAATATACTGCTAGTGACTTAGGTTCATGAGAATGGGTAGGGAATAATGAAATGATGTGAATCAGCTCTGGACTTCGGCTCAGCTCTGGACTTGGAGAAAATCTGTTCCAGATTGTACGCCAATTGAACTAGTCCTGAGCTATTGATCAGCTGATTGTCGAGAACTGACGGGTCGATGACTTCATAGAGACTGATAGGTCCGTCTATGAGGCTGACCGGATTCGAATGTCCCTTAGATATCGTTCTGTATAAGTGCCCAGGCGATCTGTTGCTCCGCGTCGATCTGAGCAGTAACATCGTTCAGTCACATCTCACTGAGCTGACGCCAACATCACCAAAGCCAGAGCCGTCACACGACTCGCGACCTGTTCTTCAGTACCACATTCACGCCCTCGACACTTGCAATGATTTTGGAGTTCGGCGTAAGATTCATATCGTCATGCTTCCTAGTCTACTCTATCAATCTAAGTCTAGCACAGATCACAAGACCCTCTTGACTTCAAACCAACTTTTCAAATAATGGACATTCCAAGCACATATCGAGAATAGAATTATACTTTGTACAATCGCCCACCATTTAACTCTAGAATTTGTTGATTCCGCAGCTAATACTTGTTAGCGGTGTGTTGCCTTTGATGATTATAGAGAAGGAAAGGGGACGTTGGCATACTATTTCGATGAATCCTCTCCCTTACTACTAGATACGCTTGTTCATCTTTGACCAATTGTAAACCTGAACTTAGATCTCGGATAGCTTGTTCGACTGGAGCTATATGTTCTTCGTCTCCTAGATATAGGACTCCGTGGACGTTGAACCTGGTTATTAATACATGAACATAACGATATGAGCCTGCTTGACAGAGGAACGAGGGTGATTCTATGTCGGGCAAGCCCGAAGCAAGTAATGACGAAATGCGTGGAGAGCCATCATCATGAGGAGATAGGGCGGAGACAAGAGATGTGTACAGAAAGGACAGAGGAGACATGGCGGTTGAAGAAATTTTATAAAGAAGGAAGAGAGAAACTCACGACAAGACCTTTCTAGCATAACTAGACATTTCATTACTAAAGCAATAATTGAATTTCCCAGGTTTCTCAACAGTCATTGAGAATGTACCCTGTGGTTCTTTAAATGACGAATAGATTGTTTTTCCACTTGGATCCTTGACCTAATGGGTCAGTGTGTACTCTGTCGGGGTTTCCTTCTTCGTTGGCTTATCCCTATCCTTCCTGTTCATTTCGCTACTTGTCCCGATGTCTGCTCCTCCCTCACTGTTCCACTTGCTTTCGCTACACTACCCACTGGATACTTGACCCTCCGCTCGGCTACAGACTTACATAGAAATCGATGTCGAGTTTCCCATTTGACGATGATCCTCCTACTTCATATGTCACAGTCATCTATCATTAGCACTAGCCACTTTTCTAATATGCAGCAGCTGCGTCCTTAGGTCATCATGCCTCCACCTCCTTGATGTCCCATTCCTCGACCCTCGTCCCTCACTTTCGCTTTCGCTGACCCTCAAGCTCCCACCCCGCTATCGCACTCGCACTCACCTTGTCCTGAGGTTGTAATGCCTCAAAGAAACATTGTTTCTCTCCCGGATCAATCTCTATTCTATGGCCCAGTACCGTCATCGCCATTGCCATGACGGCCAGTAGTAATAATCTAATAATCATCGTGATGTATATGTACTAAGTGGGGTAGACATGAACTGAACAGAGGACACCAGTCAAGTCAAGTCAATGTCGTGTCACGTGCCTATTCCATTAGGCATGAGTACGGGACAGTTACGAGTCTATCTTTCGAGATCGGCACGATTAACCTTGACTCTACTCTACTCTACTACACACTACCTATACTACAATGAACAGATCAGGTGGAGAAGCATTCGCTAAACTTGCTCAACAGCTTAATAGAGCTAGGCTACAGGCTCAGGGTGGAGGACCTGGGAAAGGAGGTGGTCAGATGCCTGGTTTTAAAGGGTTCATGGCTGGTGGTGGTCTACTTGCTGTATTGGCCGGTGGTGGATTGATACTTAATTATTCCTTGTTTAATGGTTAGTCCCAGTTTCCTATACTTCTCTCCTGGTCTTAAAGAGCCCTCTATGATGGGAAACGAAGCTTGGTGGCAATCAGATGCTAATCAAATAGTCGATGGTGGTCATCGAGCGATCAAGTATTCAAGATTACATGGTATTCGATCAGATATTTACCCAGAAGGTACCCATCTAGTGGTATGTCGTCTGTCCACTCTTTCCTGTCTCCCTGCCACATCACCGCTTCATCCCAAGGCCATCCCCCATTTCCCGAGACCGACACATACTAACGACCAGCTACCTTGGCTCGAATCTCCGATCATTTACGATGTTCGTGCTAAACCCCGTAATATCGCTTCTTTGACTGGTACCAAGGATCTACAAATGGTGAGTAGTCTTACTCTTCCCTGACCATCACCGTCAGGTCTGGTCTGGTATGCGGGTGTAGTAGGAGTAAACTGATGACTAGGTCAATATCACTTGTCGAGTCTTGTCCAGGCCAAGTGTCAATGATCTCCCTGCCATGTAAGTTTATTGTCTTATAAGATGTCTCTCTATCCTATTACCCTCCCCTTGCTCCTTTATACTCTGTTGCTCTCCGCTACATTTTATACTGCACCCCTTGCTCGCACTCATGCCTGCTACCTGTTGGCCGCCTTTCACCTCACCTCCACAGCAGAGCGCTGTTCCACATTCCTGCTACACGCCATCAACCTTCTTGACCACTCACTGCGTTCATGGCGTATTCTCATGAACCTCTCTTGCCCCCACCACGCTAGGCTCAATGCTGACAGACAGCTACCGAGAACTCGGCACCGACTACGACGAACGAGTCCTCCCTTCCATCGTCAATGAAGTCCTCAAATCTGTCGTTGCTCAATTCAACGCATCTCAACTAATCACCCAACGAGAAATGGTTTCTCGACTAGTCCGAGAAAACCTAACCCGTCGAGCCCGCCGATTCAACCTCATCCTAGACGATGTATCCATCACCCACGTCGCATTCTCTCCCGAATTCACCCACGCAGTAGAAGCTAAGCAAGTCGCTCAGCAAATCGCTCAGCGAGCTGCATTCCTTGTTGATCAGGCTATTCAGGAGAAACAGAGTATTATCGTTCGAGCTCAGGGAGAGGCTAGGAGTGCCGAGTTGATTGGAGAGGCTGTTAGGACGAATAAGGGTTTCTTGCAATTGAGGAGATTGGAAGCTGCTAGGGATATTGCTGGTACTTTGAGCCAGAGTGGTAATAAGTTGATGTTGGACAGCAAGAGTTTGTTGTTGAATCGTGAGTATTTCTAGGTCGACTTTGGAGAAGTTCGTGTGATGCTAATTGATAGTTGCTGAGGACGATGTTCTTCAGTCCTCTTCAACGAAGAAGTAGGTGAAGCTTCTGGAGCGGTGATCAGGTCGTATCGGGATACGTTTAGGTATAGGAACAGGTATAGGGAATGGAGGGGCATATCAGAGGTCTAAGCAAGGGCTTACAGTCAAGACCAAGCGAATGTAGACAGCTACGATTTGGCATGCAGAACATCTCATCTATGTCGTGCATTGCCGCATCTTCAGTGTCAGGCATATTACACTGTACGAGTACCGTAGTCAGTCATTAGAGCGCCACAAAAATCAGTTACCACCCTGAAAATACCAAAATTATGGATTCCCTTGGCTCCCTACAAGTTATACATCTCAACTTTAGTCTACATCAACAATCGAGCACTATGGCAGTAGTCCAACCTGAAGTGGACGATCCACTCTCATCCCCAGGACCATTCGAAGGTCCTGAGAAATTATTAGAAGTTTGGTTCGCACCTTCCCCCGAGGCTTTACCTACATCTTCGAGCTCGAGTTCTTCACTCAAGCCCGGTCGAACCCGCACGTCTTCAGGTGGTGCTGGCGGAGAAGGCGAGGGGTATAGAGGATTGAGAAGAGTACCTAGGGAGGTATGGGAGGAGATGTTGGATATTGTTAAATGTAAAGTACTTAGTGTTGTTGAGGGGGAAGAGGTTGATGCGTATTTACTTAGGTAAGTGGGTTCATCTGATCAGGTCAGGGCGTTTGTCGTGTTTGGGGATATCTAGAAACCACTCGACATTGTTGTTTGTTTTTCATCGGGACAAGTCAAGTTGCGAGGAGAAAGGGGACGAAATGGTGTTCAAACATAGAGACTGGATAAGACCAATTACTGACATTCAGTGAATCATCCCTATTCGTAGCCCCCCACCTTTTAATCCTAAAAACATGCGGTACAACCTTAAACCTACTAGGTCTACATCGTATAATTGAAATAGCAAGGGAATATTGTGGATTAAGGACAGTTTGGAGATGTTTCTATTCGAGGAAAAGTTTCTTTTTCCCAGAAAGACAACAGGGTGTACATAGGGATTGGAGGGATGAAGTTGGGTTTTTGGATTCGGTTTTTGGTACGTGTCTTCTCCTTCTCTCTTTCGGCTTGTCATCGATTCACATACTTCTCTCCGCAACGCGATGTTGCGTATGTGAGGTCATGTCTCCTTACTTCGGACTCTGGGTTTGGCGGATTCTTCATATCGCGGTCAATCCAATTATCACTCCATCTCACATCATATCTCAATCATACCATATCCGCCAGCCTTGATCACGACATATGGTGGATAAGACCTCCCAGAATTGTGAAAGAACCTACGCTGACGCTCACAGGCACCACAGGCTCAGCATACACTGTAGGACCCATGAACAGGGATCATTGGTTACTCTACCTCACTTCTCCCAATGCTCAACCCCTCCTTCCCTCCGACTCTTCCTTAACATCCTCATTCCACTTATCACTTCCTTCCCCAGGTCCCCTCTCGGCAATCCCCTCCGGTGGACATTTCGACTCAACACTTGAAATCCTCATGACACATCTCGCGCCCGCTGCTAGAGCACCATTCTTTATTCCCGAGGGAAGTGCAAGTGAAGGCGGACACGCACTAGGGGTCAAGATTAGTAAAGTATTAGGGATTGATACGCTCTTCCCGGCCGAGGAAACACAATTGGATTCATTCGGTTTCGACCCTTGTGGATATTCTGCAAATGGAGTCGTGGGCAGTGGATCACCTCATGGGAATTCATCAGACGGAGGTGGAGGTTATTACACCATCCACGTAACTCCTGAAGAAGGATGGTCATTTGCATCTTTCGAATGTAATGTCCCCCTCCCCATCTCCTCCTCCACCTCTTCCACCTCTTCTCAATCGACAACAACCAGACCAACACTACCGAACCTTATCAAAAAAGTAGTATCAATATTCCAACCTTCCCGCCTTTCAATCACTTTATTCGTATCAACAGCACCATCGACTCAAGATGATAATGAAGATGGTAATTGGACTGCATTTGGAAAAGATCTATTATCAATCGATGGATATGATCGAAAGGATAGGATTGGATATGAATTTGATGGGTACGACTTAGTTTTTGCTTGTTTTGAGAAAACGGGTTGGGTCGAGGAAAGGTTCGCAGGTGTTCAAGGACGACTGGAAGAGAGTGGGAGATTGTTGGATAAATTGACTCTGGAGGAGTAGCCTAATCAGCGAGGTTAGCATCAACGGGGATGGACAGTACAGTGTGTAGATGTATACATTTGGGGAGTCGGGCGGTAAGCTTAGATGTTAGATATGGGCAAAATCAGTCACGCATGCTCTTGTTAAATATGGAATATGGGTCGTGGATGTATATAATGTATCCTCTCCCAATCTATACCAGATACGGTCCATGATCACTACTACACTAACATAGTCCCAGGCAGTCCAAGTGTAATGGGATAAATTGTGTAAAATCACCAAAAAGAAATGTAATCTCCTATACAACCCACCTCACTCTCTCTCTGTCTCCTAATACATTAACCATATCATATAACCCAATATGTCGTTGAATCTACCTAAACCAGTAAATACCTATGCTGGTCAGGATGAACTTCGAAATACTAGCTCGAATGGAAATGGGAATGGGATGGAGGAAGAGGCGGAATATAGAGCACCTAGAATGAGTGATCGATATAAGAGTACAATGATTTATCCTCCCAAGGAAATGAGGAGTGAGTTTCTCTGTTCATCTTCTATCCTATCTGTTCATCTCAATCGCAATGATACCTCTTCTCGAGAGTCTAGCGGCTTCACTTTCACCTTCGCCCCGCCCGCTCGCGCAAAGACTTACGCTAACCCACAGATGTAATCGATAAAACCTCGAATCACGTATCCAAATCCCCCTCTCCCGCTTTACTAGAATCAAAGATCAAAGAACAATTAAAAACAGATCCAAAATTCGCTTTCTTGAATGAAGAAGATCCATATCACAATTACTATAAATATATGGTTGAGAAAATAAGGGAAGATGCGGAAGATGTAGCTAAAGGATTAAAACCTGCTCCTACCGCTGGACATGGAGAGGCTGAGGGAACGGGAATGGATGCTGTTAAGAAAATGGCAGATGAGGTTACTGCGTTTGAACCTAGGGAATTGGAGTTTAAAGTGGATTTACCCGGTGTTACTGCTCAGGACCTGTACGTCAATTCCTTCTCTTGCTATCATTTGTCCGGACATTGCCATTCCCTATCTGAGCGGCGGCTGTCTGCAATCGAATCCGCAAGGACAGGACACTAATGAACAGGGACATTCTCCGACTCACTGCACTGTTCCATGCGCGCCGAGGACGATCTTTCCTCTCTTCCCTATCTGTACGAGAAGGAAGAAATTACCAATTCGATTTCTTAAGACCGACCCACTCTCTTTTCGGATATTACAATAGAATGGTAGAATCTTACCAGAAGATCATCTCTCCAGCTCCCGGTACTATCGAAAACTTAGTCAAGGAAACAACAGACCCATCAACCAGATGGAAGACCCTTGCCGAAGCTAAAAACCGAGCAGAATGGGAACGAGGAAAGAGAAAGCGTGAAGATGAGAGGAAAAAGGAAAAGGATGAAGAAACTGAAGCTATGGGATTGATTGATTGGCAGGATTTCGTCGTTGTTGAAACTATCGAATTTACGCAGCAGGATATGGAATTGGAATTACCGCCACCTACCAATGTTGAGAGGTTGAAGACTATGAGTATGGCAGAAAAGAGGATGGCTAGTATGGTCATGGAAGAGGCGCCTGGTGTTGGTGCTAGCGCCAGCGCTGCTGGAGCCAATGGCGACGGACTAGGTGGAGCTGGAGCGGTCGATGCGGAAGAAGTGGATATGGAGGAAGATGATGAGGGTGAAGAAGTTCGTCTGCAGCGCATCAAAGCGGAGCAGGAGCAG